>TARA_R110002110_G_scaffold13020_3_pt1 | contig 33142 bp, 50 predicted proteins | sample TARA_R110002110 | Tara Oceans TARA_R110002110 (sample SAMEA4397330) | marine metagenome | biome: Polar Biome; feature: [SRF] surface water layer (ENVO:00010504); material: water (ENVO:00002006), including particulate matter (ENVO:01000060) such as... | depth 5 m | reverse complement strand
GTTCCAGCTTGACCTGTAACTGATAAATTATTATTTGTTACTAAAGATTCTGTACCTAATGCACTTGTTCCAGCTACACCAGTAACTCCTATTTCACCACCAGCACTTACTGCGACTGATGTAATAGCAGTTGTGCCTACAACTCCAGTAACTTCTACAGGTATAGAGTTTCCCCACCCAGCTTGACCCCAAGTGCCTCTACCCCAACCTGTAATATTAGCCATATTAAGCTATTCTTATAATTGCGTTAGATGCGTCTGCTGTTGGAAACTGAATTGTAAAATCACCTGCGGTTGATGTTTTATCTCCACCAAAAGCTAATATACATACTGCTGGATCGCCTGAAGCTGAATCATTAAATATCATACAACCATTTGCAGTTACTGTTGCATTAGAAAATGTTAAATCTGCAAAATCAGTAAAAGCAGTTGTTCCTGATGTAGTAGGATCAACTCTAGTTAATGATGCACCTTTGGCAGTATAGTTAGTACCTGATGCTTCATTTGAAGTTGTATATGCAGTTGTAGATGCACTTAAAGAAGCACTACTAGTATATAATGCTAAATTAAATGTATTACCACCTGAATTTTTAAAATTATGTACTCCTTCTAAAAGTTCTTTTTTGAATGATGTACACATAGCTTGTGAAATTGCCATTAAAGTCTCCTAATAATATCAGCCATATCTTTATGACCTTGTTTGTCTAATAAACCTGCTACAGTAGCTCTATCACTTGCTATAGCTTGTTTCATGTAAAGTAAAATAACTGCTTGTATAGATTCTTTAAATGCTTGTGCTTGTGCTTTAACCATAGGATCAGCATGATCACTTATACTAACAATTTTATTTACTATTCTTTCAGTCCAATATTCAGGACTTAAACCTTTATTTTGTGTAGTCTCTACAACTACATCACCTATTGTTGATTCTACATCTACAGTAAACATTATGTTCTTTGAACTCTTATAACATCATCTCTGTATGTATCAACAGTATTATCTCCTTCTCCTAGATTTTTTAATCTAGCTAGTGCTTCTAAAAATCTTCTTTCATACTGCACCATTAAATCTGGTTCACCTTTCATATACACATAAGATTCTAACAATGTTCCATATAATAAAGCATTTATAGCATTTGTTGATAACCAAGTAGTTCCACTATCTGTGCCTGCTGTTATTGATGCTGGTCTATAAAAATAATGTAATTCAACAACAAAATCACTACTAGGTGTTGGACCCACAATAAATGTTGTATCGTCAAATAAAGCATAATGCTTTGGTGTTCCTGTAGTAGTAGCATTTGGATATGCTTCTCTTATGAAGTTTACGTCTTTATAAAGTAAAAATGTCTGTGCATTAGTATTTGTATAAGATAAAGAAAAATTGTCTAAAAAATCAGATGGTGTTGATAAATATTGATTTCCTGTTGTTAATGTGCCACTAACATTTTTTTTAAATACAGGTAAATTTACAGTTTTTAAAATTCTTTCTTCTGCTTGTTTGATTAAATTTGGCAAATCAGAAACAAATGTAGTTTCTGTATTTTGTAAATAATTTTGTATTAAACTTTTTAATTCTGAATATGTCATGTGTTAATTTGACCTCCCATACCTGAGTGGTTTGTACAATAATAATATAGTGTTGGAGCACCAGATGCTACTTCTATTTGTGTATATGCTCCTGATGATCCTGGTGTTCCATTTGTTGTAACGCCTGTTGTATATTCAGAACCTCCTCCATGAGTTCCATCTGATGTAGTAGAAAATCTTAATGGATGACTGCTATTACTACTATCAGATTGACTAAATTTATAAGTTTGTCCTTCTGATAAATTTAAAGTAGCTGCTCTACTTCCATCAATATAAAAATAATTAGCACCATAATAACTTGCTACTGTAACTGTATAAGTTGTAATAGAAGAAGCTCCTGTTGCGGTTACTGATCCTAAACTTGCTGTTCCAGTAACTGCTGTTGGAGTTGCTGTATCAGGTGAAGGAGAGGGTGAAGGAGAGGGAGAAGGAGAAGGAGATGGTGTAGGTGATGCTGCAACTACTCCTTCTAAAGTTATTTCACCTAAACTTGCTCTAATTACCATACCTGTACTTGATACTGGATTAAAACCATAATAAGTTGTTGATTCAACTTCACCTGTATCTGTTCTTGGATTATACAAAGATTGTGGATCACTCGTTTGTAATTGACCAACTTTAAATTGTGGTTGATCTGGATCAAAACAACTATCACATACTCTTAATCCATTCCTAATACTATCTTCTATTTCGTATTTAAGTTCAGAAAGTTTATATGTAAAACCACATCTATCGCATATACCTAATGCTTTTTTGCCTTGTGCGTACATTAGTATATTTTCCTAATAGTATAATTAAATGGGTTGATAGAGGATTTTATGTATGAATTACCTTCTATATCTACCCCTCTTAAATAAGTATTATTAATTTTAATTATTTTTTTTAATTGAATAGTAAAAGTATTAGACATATTGCCTTCTTTGTCATACTCAACAACTCTAACTTCATACTGTTCTTTGGTAATTTTACGATAAAAATCTAATAATTTTTTAAACATTATCTATAAAAACTTACATCTGGTACAAATTTAACTGGTGCTCTTTCTCTATCTGCATCGCTTACTTCATTCCAAAGTTCATCATAACGCATTTTTATCATAGGTATTCTTTGTAAAGCTTCTGGAGATTTACACGCTATATTGTATGCTAAAGCATAAGTTAAACATGGTAGATATCTAGCTGGAACATCAGCATTATTAGTTGCTGGTTCTCCTGCATCTTCTATTCTTTTAATATAGTCATAAACTAATGTATAAGTTTGTGCACTATCTGGTGTTGCCCATAAAACTATATTAATACCTGAAGTTCCTTTATCTACATGAAACTGTGTTGGTTTTGATTGTGTTAATTTTTTAGCTTGATGATTATATTGTGTTCTAGATATTCTATTTAATGTTTGATCAAATTGTTTTGTAGTATCTCCAGAATCTGTTCTAATAAAAGCATCTACTATTTCTAATGCACTTTGTTCTGTTGAATAGCTTGAAGTGCCTGCTGTTAAAGTTTGTGATGCTTGTTCTATCTTCCAAAGATTTAAACCTTTATTTTGCCATTCTAAAAATATTAAATTTAATGCACGTTTAGCACTTCTATAATCATAGCCTGAACGCATAGTAAGACCACATAAATCATAGGCTTCTTCCATAATATCTGATAAATCTAAATTAAATGTAGTTCTTTCACTGGTTGCCATGTTTTCTCCTAATAGCTTCTTTGCCTGCTTTAGCTATTTTAGCTTGTTGATTTTTACCTGATACTTTAGCTCTTTGTTCCATTACAGTTAATATTTGTATTTTTCTTGCAAAAGATTTATTAATTTTTTTTACTTTAGCTACAGTTTTTCTAGCATCAGCAGGTGTTGCATATTTAATACTGACAGTATCTTTAGGATTTTCATCAGTATATAACCTACGACTAGACCCTTTAGGTTTTTTTCCTGTTCCTACTTTTGGGTCTTTCTTTTTTCTTATTGGCATATTTTTTTTTACTTGCTGGTGCTTTCTTTGTCATCACAGCAAAGTTAGCTCTAGTCATTACCATTTAACACTTCCATCTTCTACGAGCCTGTCTAATTCTAGAATTAGGATCGTTTCTTGTTTTAGCTGAACTTTTTTTTAATTGACCAAGTGATCTTGCACAATAAGACTTTCTGCGTTTTGCAGCTTTACTGCCTTTTTTTACTTTACCAGTAACAGCAGTTTTTAATTTAGAACCAGGATTTAATCTTCTATAGGCTTTTACACCAGCTTTAGTCATACCAGCACCAGACTTAGTAGGTCTAAAGTTTTTCTTATTCCTAGCAGGCATATTAGCCTTTTTTCTTATTGGCATAAAAAAATATTTATATAACTAAAAAAAGTTTACTGGTTTATGTTTTACCACCAAACTTTTTATACATCATGTCTTTGAAGTTTTCTACTTTTGTACCGCCCTTCATTCCATGCATTTCAGTTTTTTTACCCATGCCCATTTTATTAACTTTGGTTTTTTTACCGCCTTTCATGATTTTGGTTTTCTTGCCACCTTTCATGATTTTAGTTTTTTTACCGCCCATTTTTTTCATTTCTCGCATAATCTTCTCCTGCTTAATATTTGAGATTTAAATTGTTCATTATTATAATTTTTATAATAACCCTTTTTAAAAATATTATCAGATGCTTTTACTAATATATCTAGTCTTTGAATAAATATTTGATAATAATCATCTTCAAATAATCCTTGAAATTCTTCTTGTTCAGTTGCAAATTCTATTTTAGTATTAGGATGTGAACCCATTACATATAAATTTAATTTATTTGCTTTTTGATTTAGTAAATTAATTCTTGTATCTACCTCATCTGCGGTAATATTTTCATAATCATCACCACAATAAATGATTACATCATAAGTATCATCAAAATTTATAATGTAATCCATTAAGTCTGACCACATATCACATTTACCTATAACAACATTTACTTTGTTGTTATCCCAGGTTTTTTTTGCGTGTGGACAAGCAGGAAGATTGTTAAATTTTTCCTGAGGATTTTCCAAAACAGTGTGACTCCATTGACGAAGTTCATTCATCAATAGAGTCTTATCTAACACTATTTTTTCTTAACTGTTTTTTTCTTAGCTACAGTTTTCTTTTTAGCTGGAGTTTTTTTAGGTGTTTCCTTTTTTGGCTCTTCTGCTTTCTTTACAACTTTTTTAACAGGTTGTAGTTCTGCAATTTTTCGTTGAGCATCTCCAAGATCAGGATCAGGACCAAAAACTGGTATCCATACTCCATCTTTACCTTCTTGAAGAACTTTATATTGAGGTGGAAACTCACCTGTTTCTGAAATAATGTATTTCATAATGTCTCCGATTAATCAGAATATACTTTTATCATTTCTAAAACGATAGAATAAGTATCTCCTGAACTATGACCTTTAGTGGTAAAAAGAATATCTCCATTCTTACCACTCCCTGCATTATTTGGTAATCCACCAAAATCATGAAAATCCATATGTCCATTACTGCTTTCAGCTAATTCCATAAGTAGAACATTACTTGAAGCATTAAGAAACATTTGAACTGACATACCAACAACGGCATGACTTACACGCAATACTCTAACTTCAGAACAGGCTACGCCTATTGAGTTAGCAGCTAAAGCAGATACATCTACTTTAGCTACTGCGGATTCGCCAGTACCATCGCTAACATTGGTAAACTTCATAATACAGTTTCTTTCACCATCCATGATGGTTTGTGTAGTTACTGCATCAGCCATAATTTACTCCTTAAGCGAATGGTGTTGCTAATGTGCCATCAGCATATGATACGCCACTAAGATGCCATACAGCAGTTGCACTGCCTTGACCCCCAGTTGCAATTCCATACAGATGTAACTCAGTTCCTATGACTCCACCTGTTGTACTACCATTCATTGACATAACATCATCATCAGAACCATCAGCGTAAAATTGTTTAGCACTGACTGTAGCTGGTGCATCTTTATCCCATAAAAGAACATTAGATGAAGCAGCAAATATATCTACTGCTGAAGCACCTGTTAGTGAAAAAGCATTAGAAGTAATTGTTGTTCCTACAATAAATTTATAATAAAGACCTGATGCTGCTGTAGGCAAAGTGATAGCAACGCCTGCTGCTCTGTTAATTAGATAAACAGTTCCACTATCTGCAGAAGTTACTGCCTTAGTAGCTGCTGTTAAATTTTCTACATCTTTAACATAGTTCATTGCACCTGTTAGTTTTGATGTACCTGAACCTGATATATTACCACTTGAGTCTATATCAAAATTATTTGTTATAGCACCTGTGGTTGAGTTTTTTGTGATTTGTTCAAAACCACCTTCGGACCTAACTGGTCCATTAAATGTTGTATTAGCCATTTTTTCTCCTAAAAGAAAGTATCTATCATCTTGGCAAGTCTGCTAGGGCAGTTGATAGACAAATTAAAAAAATTCCCTAGAACGAAAAAAAGGGGAGCATAGCTCCCCTTTAAAGTTTTAGCTTGAGCCTGGTGACCCAAAGATACCTAAAGGATCAGATACTCCAAAGGAATATCTTTCTCTTGCTTTGTATCTTACGTTACCAGTATCAAAATCTCCGTCCATGCTTGTAGTCATTGGACTTCTGACAAAATGCTTCATGCCATCAGGCACATCAGTAATGATAAAGAAAGCATTAGTATCAGTTAAATAATGATTAACTGAATAGCCTTCTGGAATCACACCATTGCTTCTGACTGCATTAATATCATTGTCAGCAGTTCCAACTCTGTACTCACTTTCTAGAAGACGAGTAGCCACGAATTGAAGATCAGTAGGAACGATCAACTTTCTAGGTCTAGCTGCAATTTTTAAACCTCTTTCATCGGTCCACTTGCTTATTTGAATTACTGCATCTTCTAAAGATGTTTCGTTCAGGTCAGCACCTGTGGAAGGTCTATTAGAGTTTTTGCCACCAGATACTAGAGGATGTCCGTCTCCTCCTGTAACTCCGTCACCATCTGCTGTAAATAAGTTCACACCATCTCCAGATTGGAAACTGTTTGTAAACCCATTATTCAATGGTGATGCTGCTTTCACTTGTTTAGTGTAAGCCATTGCTCTAGCTAATGCTTTAGTATACCTAGCAGATAAACTTACATAAAGATTATCTTCCATAGCTTCCTCAGTAACTGAGAAACCTAAAGCAATAGTTTCGTGTGTATAACGAGCAACAAAAGACTCTTGTGCTGTATCAAATGATATTTGTGCACCCTCATCTTTTACTGGAGCAGCAGCGAAACCTGATAACTTGAGTTCTTCTTCAAATGATCTTTCAGAATTCTCGGTTACATAGATTTGCTCATGCTCATTCTCGTAATTGTTGTACTCATCCCCAAACAGTGCGTTAAGACCTGGAAGGAGTTGTTTTAGCTCATTAGCTCTTGAAATAGCTGCCATAATTTTCTCCTATTAGCCTATGCCTGTGGTATTAAGTAACTGATGTCCTACGTTGAACATCACCAAAACGTCAGTATAGCTGTCACCAACCGCACTATCTGGACCATCAACAAAGTCGATAATCTTTAATGGTAGTGTATTGGTAGTATTTGCTGTACTTCCATCAATCGCATTTCTACTTGTGCCAATCGAAGTTGACCCAGCAGTTTGTACGACTGCAACATTCTTGCCCAAATCATCTTGACCAAGAGTTTCATCTGATTGCATCTGCATGACCACGAAGGGATCAGAAGCAACATACGCAACAATATCATCCGCAGCTATTGAGGCTGGGAAATATTGATTTGTGGTGAATTGACCTGTTGTAGGATCAGTATAAGCACATCCAAGGAAAACACCAATTGGGGTTAGAGTCGCTGTACCAGTATCCTTTTGGATAGTAGTATTAGGATTATCGTCTGCCCACTTTACAAAATCTCCGTAGAATATGGATGTTCCATATGCATTTTTGATTTTATAATGAGTTATTTTCGCATTGTATGCACAAGATACTAATGAACTTACAGGTCTAGCACCCATAGGTGTAGCTGAACTTGCCATAATTTTTCCTGTTTATAAAATTACTATTACAAGAAACTAGGACTTTTTACCAAAGGTTGTTTGAGATTTTCGTTCAAATACTTGTTTGGTAGCCATTCTAGAATCTTGATCCTTAAAATATACGTTATCAACAGATTCCATTTGGTTACGAGCTAACTTTTGAAAGTGTTCGTCACGGGCTTTCGCCTTTTCAGATGGCATCTTGCATAACAGTTGCCCACCAACTTCTACATTTCCTTTTTCCGCCCATTCAGATTTGTGGTCCATCATGTGAATATGTAACTCAGGATAGTCTTCAGCCCTACAGGGAATCCAACCTTCTCTGAATTTTTTTGAAACATTAGGATTATCAGTGTTACCTAATAAACTTGTTCTTATCCACCTGAAGACCCAACCCTCTTGCGGATTTGGACTTGGTAAATTAGATGGGTTTTCCCAGCTTTCTTGTCGCTGGATGATCTCTCGATCTTCTGATCCCCTAGGGGTACGCACTTGTTCTTCAGAAGTTTCTTCAACTTCCTTATTTATGTTGTTTTCGTCTGACATTTAAGTCTCCTTTAGTAATTGCTTTGCGTATTGCTCTGGACTGATTCCAAGTTGACGTGCTAGTTTAACTTGAGTCTGAGTCAATCGTATACTGCGAGGGTTAGTTTTACCACCAGTCGACCTCGATGCTGGTGCAACAACGTTTGAAGGTTGTTTAGTTTGGTTTTCTTCTTCAATATCTACTGAAGGTTGAACACCAAAAAACTGTGGATATTCATTACGCATAGCTTTATCAACTTCTGCATAATATTTTTCTGAATTTTTTTCAGGAAGTATTCCATTCCTGCGTAATCTTTGATCTATAGTTATAGCATAAGAAGTCATTTCAGCATGATCTTCGTTATTATTATTCATAAACCAAGGATTTTTAGATGACCAGGCTTGCATATCTGGATCAAGCTGTTGTTCTTGAACAGGTTGAGCTTGTGGTGCTTGTGCTTGATAATTTTGTGCAAATTGTGATTGCACTGATTCTGCATATCTTCCTGCACTTTGTTCTGCTAATACTGCTTTAGATATTTCTTCTTGAGCAAGTGCCATAGCATCAGCATCACCTTCTTCGTATGCTTTTTTATATTTAACTTGTGCATTTTGTTTTGCCCATAAAGCATTGTTATGTGCTTGTTTGTTTAAAACTTCACCACCTTGACTAACCATAGCTTGTAGCTTTTGATTTTCAGTCATAAGACCCTGTAATCTTGTTGTGGCTTCTTGAATTTGTCTCTCAGCAGCTTCTTTTGCTCGTCTTTCTTCGTGATATTCGTATTTAATTTTATTTATACGATCACCAGCACGCTTGCTATATTCAGTAATCTCTGCATCTATAGAGTCATCATCTACAGGAACTTCTGTTTCTTGTTTTGCAGGTCTTCTATCTACCTCTGGTGTATCATCCACCACTTCAACCTTTAAGTCATCTTCAGAACTTGTTGCATTAATTTCTGTTTTAACACCAAAAAATTTTTCTTCTGATGTTTGTGGCTTTAAATCTCCGTCTGCGTTTGGAACAAACTCAGTTTCAATTTTTTCTTCTATGATTTGATCACTCATGCTCTAACTACTCCTGTAGGGTCTTCGACAACTGCTTCCACAGTATCATCATTTATTAAACGAAACTCTTGTCCATACATTTTCATTCTAGTGCCTGAGTAAGCACGAAATACGACCCAATCACCTTTTTTACAATAAGGTCCACTAGGAAATCTTCTTTCATCAGCATATGCATCAGGACCAAGTTCAAGTACAAATCCGCAGATATTACTTATTTCTTCGTCTCTAATTGTGCTAGATGCTTTAATAATTCCACCATCTGTAGTTTCATCTGCTTTTGGCATAGCAACTAAAACTCTATACCCTTTTGGTTCAGGTAATTGTTTTTTAGTTTCTTGATCTACTTCTGGTTTTTTTACGCTTTGTGGTTGAGGTATTTTTTTTTCTTTACTCATATTTTTGCACGACATTTAGGAGTCGAGTTCCTATTCTTCTTTAACGTTCTTTTCTATCCAATCTAAAAGTTCTCGTTCTGCGAGGGCTAAACCTTCGATAACACCAGTCAATCTCTTATATTCTGCAAAATCTTTACAGTTTCCTGTAGCAATATGATCTGCGTGTTCATTCAAAGCATTTCTATATTTTTTTTGCAAATATTCAAAAAGTGATAGCTCTTTGATGTCATTAGTCATTCGTATTGATATCTTTAACCATATCTTTAGCTATGTCAACACCTTCTTTAAATTCTTTCGCTGCTTGTTTTTTATTTTGTAATTTACTATCTAGCAAATCGCTAGCAATTTTTTGACCTATATTAGCACCTGCAATTTGTTCTTGTGAGCTAATTCTTCTTTCTTCAAGTTCTTTTTGATCTTGTTGTTTTTGTGCTGCTAATTGTAAACGTGCTGCATCTGCTTGTGCTTTACGTTGTACTTCTGCTTCTTTAACTGCAACCTCTGCTTGTTTAGCTTGTATTAATGGGTCTTGCATTTGTTCATTTATTCTTTGTTGTTCTGCTTCCATCATAGCTTTTTGTGTAACTCTAGATGCTGCTTCTGCAACAAGTTCAGAAATACGTTTTTCAACATCTGCTGGCAATGGTTCGCCTAGAGGTGGTAGCTCTATACCCATTTCTTGTTCTACTTGATCTCTAAACTTCATAGTTAAATGTTCATTAACATATGATGATGCAGCAGCTAATATTGCAGGAGCATTTGGTGTCTTGCTTAATATCTGTTGAATTTCAGGATTATCTTGTGCTGATGCAACTGTTTGTATATGAGCATCATGGTCTTGGAACTCATATGCTTTAACTGGTTTATTGTTAATTAAATTCTGTACTGCTGATACTGGATCAACTGGTGGTATATCTCCCTCTTCAGGAATAATATCATCCACGTTTTCAATACCAAGAACTTCAAGCATTTGTCTATGTAGTTCTTTAAGGTCATACATTTCTGGTGCAGAAGTTGCCAACTGAAATGCTGCTTGATATTGCATAATCCTTTGAGCCATTGTTGCTGCATTAGGATCAGAAACTGGTAATACATCAACTCTTTGGTCAAAGTCTGATGATTTAATATCTTCTTCTTCGTCAGTATCATATGGATAACTTGGATTACCAAAGTCTTTAATAATGCCAACTAGAATCTCAAATTCTCTTTTCATTGAGGCATGAAGCCTTGCTTGTACTGCTGACATAACTTTCATGTTTCTCTCAAGCAATGCAAGTGTAGTACCTACAGGAGCTTGTGAGTTCATGTCAGACACTTTCATATCAGATATACTAGCGAACCTACGACCCTCATCAACAATAGTGTTCAATAAGGAGTAGAGAGTCTGAGAAGGCTCTTTATAAGGTAAGAAAGTTATATTGTCTTTAATAGCACCACCTGGTACATCAACATCTCTAAACTCACCTGGCATGATAGGAGTATCATCACCTTTAATTCTAAGACCTCTAGATTTAAGACCACCTGGTAAATTAGATAAAGTACCAGAGTCAACTAATTGTCTTAATAAACTTGTAGCTGATTTAGCTAATCCACCTATCATGTGAACTAAACCAAATCCATAAAATCCTAAACCTGGTAGGTATTGATAATGTACAAAATGAGAACGTCTTTGTTTTTGTTTATCATCTTCGTAATAGTTTCTTCTAATACTTAATATTGTTGCACTGCCATAATCTATGGTTACAACATAAGGTAATTGAATACCTGTATTCTCGCCATCAAAAGTATCTTCAAATCCTGGTAAATCAAGATTAACTTGCATTTCAAGTAGTGTATGACGTTGATCGTATCTATCGCCTACATTCTCACCAGTAAGTTCGTTGTATTTTTCTTGTATATCAGAATATGAATTAGTAGGGTCAGGCAATTCAATGTCTTTATAGAAACCATTTACTTGCATTTTGCGTATTTCATTAAATGATTTACGCATAACGTGGGTAGCACGTTCACAAGTTTCTAAATCACTTGCACCATAATTAACTACCACGTCTTCTGATGGAACAAATATCCCACTAGGTCTTCCTAGATTAGGATCATAATAAACTTTTCTAAATGCAGAACCTGCTAAAGGCAAAGAGAATAGTAGTTTTTCTGTCTCTGTTCTATATTCTGACATCTCATAAGTCAGTAAATAGTTCATGTAGTCTTCTACTCTTTCAGCTTGTTTAGCTTTGTCTTCTGTAATTTTTCCTACAATTTTAGTCTTAACTGGACCACTGGCAGGGAATATTTCTGATATAGCTTGAGATTGGAACTTAATTACCGCTTCAGAGAGCATAGGATGGAATACACCGCAAGCTCCGTTCCAAGGTTGAGTTCTCTCTTCAATTTTTAAACCAAGTTGATCTAAGCCCTTTGTATAAGTTTCTTCCCAATCTTTTCTTGAATCTTTATCGTTTTGAAAAGCAGCAATAAGCTCAGAGCCTATTCTTTCTAGATCGGTTTCATCTATAACTATAGCTAAGTTATCGCCAAAGTCTGAATCAAGTTTTTCATCTTGTGGATCAAAATCAATTAACATACCTCCATCTTCAGTTTCTATTGCAACTGATTCTGGATTTTCTATGGCAATGCTAATTGCTTCTGGGTCTTGTTCTATTAAACCTTCTACAGGTGTAGCAGGTGTTCTTTCTATTGCCAATATAAACTCCTAGTAGTAATCAGCGACTTTATTATGTTCTAGTTCTTCTTCTTCTTCATCTGAGTGTAAAGGAACAAAACCGCCTTGTCTAAATCTTAACAGAGCTTGCGTACTGCTATCAACTAAATCATCATGTTCCGCATTTGGGAAAGCAGCAAACTCTTCTATAACTTCTTCCGCCCATCTGGTTTGAGGTGCCCATACAATCCCTGATGCGAATAGATCAGAAACTGCATTAACCCTTGATATCTTATCATTACCTCTACTAGGCGTATATTCTTGAACTGGTATACCCATTTGCCTTAATTCAAATATTAATGGCATCCCTGCTGCTTTTGCTTCAACAATAAAAGCATCTGGTTTGTAGGCATTGTATTTCTCCATAGCTACTTTCTTTAACTCTGGAAATTCTAATCTTTCTTTGTGTGCATCTAATAAAATAATATTAGGTGCATATTGTCCATCTTCTTCAGACTCTTTATAAAAAACACCCCAAGTGGTACACGCTGAGTAGTCTGCTCGTTCTGATTTTAAAAATGCGGTATCCCAGGATTGAATAATAAATTCACATTGAGGAGGTTCTTGGTATTCCCATTCTTGCCACCATTCACGTTTTACTAAAGCTCCTTCTTCAGCAGTAGGGTCTTGCTGATATTGAGCCATCCATTTAGAGGCAGGTAGTTCTGCTTTAAGAGCTTCTAACTCTTCTAATTTCCAGAACTCAGACCATAGAGGAGTTCCCGAAGGTAAAATTGCAGGAAGTTCTATGACTTCCCACTGGTCTGCACCACCTCTTTTGATACTAGCATCCACGACTTGACCTGTGAGGTCTTTCTGATGCCATCTTGTCATTACCATGACAATAGAGCCATTAGGCTGTAAACGCTGACGAGGACCTGATGTGTACCACTCGTAGGTTCGGTTAAAAACATTTGTATCAGAGCTTGACCCTTCCTGTTCACTGTGAGGGTCATCAATGATGAGCAGGTCAGCACCTTTACCAGTTACAGCACCACCTACACCGATAGCGAAATATTCACCACCTTTGTTAGTGTTCCAACGTCCTGCTGCTTTAGAGTCAGCCTGCAAACTGACGTTTGGAAATATTTTTTTAAAATCTTTGCTGTTGACAAGGTTTCTGACCTTTCGCCCAAACCCTACAGCTAACTCAGCAGTATGAGCAGTCTGTATAATCTTCTTGTCTGGGTATCTTCCTAAGAACCATGCAGGCAATAGGTAAGATGCAAATTCAGATTTTGTATGACGAGGAGGCATATTAATGATTAAACGTTTAAGTTCACCATTGGCAACTCTCTCAAAGGCTTCCGCCATTACTTCATGGTGTTTACCATGAATAAAAGCAGACCACATCTCATAAACAAACTTTAAATAATGATCGTTACAAGCCTCTCTGGCTTTGGCTTCGTCTAATTCTTCTAAAAGACCAAGCAATTCTTGTTTGTCTTCAAGCGATAACTTCTGAATCTTTGATAAAACTTGTGAGTTCATATATCTAGTATATACCTACTAATCTATATACCAAATAAAAAATCTTATCTAGTTCCTATAGTAGGTACATACGAGAGGTATGTACTAATATCTGGTATGTACTAGGTATATGTATCTACAGATTCTACAATATTGCAGGTCTTCACATGAAAAGTCAACATATTTACAAAAAAAAATATGGGGGGGGTATGGGACCCAACTTTTTTCTACAAAAATAGGGGGTAGGGGTCTAATATCTACCTGCTAGCAAAATGCAATTAGTACCCTATTGGGAAAATAGCTATATGTTTGTGCAAATCACTATATATGTATGTCCTGCGAATGACGGGTACATACAGGGGGGAGGGGGTCTGGTTATAGTGGTGTCAAAATAGGGTGGTGTTTACCCTACTCTCTGGAATTAATTCTCTGCTTGGTCTAATAACCTACTGATCTTCTCTTCTATGTCTTGCTCTATGTCTACACTATCTCTTGTTTCCTTTTGCTCAGTTACGTCTGTGAACATAGCTACGCTCTTCCCTAGTAACTCTAATGCTCTAATGCGTGCTGAATCACTATCGCTCTCTCTGGATTCTTTATAGAGTTGTTCTATGACATAGTTCCTAGTCCTAAGACTAGATGCTACTGCTGACACCTCTTTACGCTCTAAAGCCTTTTGTATGCTTAGTGCTATCTTAGGGTTAGCTACTAACTTAGAACTTTCGACCTCACACCACTTAGGTATGTTGCCTTGCTTAGTTAGAGAGACATCATAGACTTTCGCATAGACCTCCTTATAACTTCCTAACTTGCCCTTAACAATCTCATTAACGAATGACCTCTGTTTAATGGTTAGATCATCTGTTTTTATTACTTGGAGTTTAGGTTTTGTTTTGTCATCTTTCATAGATTGAATATTAACTGGTTATTGTCTGATTGGTAATGATCTCATTTAGCTATCAGATATATAGATAAATATGATTAGACAATGATGCAGTAATTTGGTTTAATACTTGTATTGGTGAAATATAAAGCCAGTAGTCGTTGGAACGAGACCTTGACTTAAAACAAATGGGCGTAGGTGAATCTCACTAAGATTCTTTAAGGGTATGAAATTCCTCTTTAACATCAACCTAATTAGGCGATAGCTAAAACAGTTGGAACTAGGGAAAAGTAAGAACTACTGACACAACCTCCAGTGTCTCTGAATTAACAGACTGAAGAGAATCCCATAATGGGGTTCAAGAAACATAAAACTTTGGAGGTTTTATTTATGAGAAAAGTATCTATAGAAATTGCGAAAGCGTTTATTAATAACAAAAATAAAAGTATAGGTAATTCCAGAGTTTGCCCTGTATCTGAATGGGTGAGCAATGGAGAAATGGGAATCTATCTGCATGATAATAAAATTGCATGGTGGGAATCCACTGGGAAATATTATTCTAAAGGAAGTCATATTGATTCAAATAGCGTTCACTTATGTTTCTCTATGTGTGGGTGGGATACAGTCACAACGAGAGAGAGATTGAACACTTTATTTTATGAACTGTTTAAGAGTGATCGAGTTTACTTAAAACAATCTAAAGGTAATCAATATCTTTACATCAACACTACTTGCATAGAGATAGACCCTAGCAAGGTTTATGTATTGCGAGAGATAGGAGATGATCTATTTTTAGATGAGCCAGTTGCCCTAGCAATTTAGCCTACTGACGAGCAAGTGAGATTCTTGCGAAACTAGATTGAGGAAACTTGATCTAGTCTAGGTGGATTTACTGGAAAATATTTTTTTTATTGACTGGTAAATCTTTTTTACTAACTTTGTTTCATGGAGGGAATTATTATGAAACCAAGTCAAGCATTACAGATTATGAAATCTGTTTTAGGTGGTGGAAACACGCCTTTTCTACTAGGTGGAACTGGCGTTGGAAAATCTGCTGTAGTTAGGCAATTGGCTACTGAGTTAGCTGATGATAGAGAGATAGTCGTTGATAACATTAATCCTAAGTCAAAAGACTTTGGGTTTATTGATTTTAGACTTTCGTTATATGAATCAGTTGATCTTGGTGGACTTCCTTATATAGATGATGAGGGAGGACAAAAGAGAGCCTTTTTAGGTAATCTTCCCAAGAGTGGCGAGGGTATCTTATTTTTTGATGAGTATGCCCAAGCACATCCAAGCGTTCAAGCAGTAGTAGGTCAATTGATCTATGAAAAACGTTTAGGTGAATATGTTTTGCCTAAAGGGTGGAAAATGGTATGTGCTGGAAACAGGGCGAGTGATCGTGCTGGTTCTAACAAACTTCCTAGTCATGTTGTTGGAAGATGCTCATTGATTAACTTCGAGCATGATTTTCAAGACTGGGATAAGTGGGCAATTGAGAATGATGTTGATAGTAGGGTAGTAGGTTATCTGAACTTTCAACCTCAATTTCTTAATGACTTTGATGCCAAGATCACTACTCCTCAACCAAGTCCTAGGGCATGGTCGAGATTGAGTGATACATTGAAAACCAATCCACCTAAAGAACTCATTCAGAAAATAGCTGAATGTGATGTTGGAGAGATTCAAGCAATTGAATTTACTAACTTCATTTCACTAATGGATGATGTTCCTAATCTAAGCGACATAGTAAGTGGTAAAGACGTGGAAGTCGTTGACAAAGTAGGACTTTGTTTTGCTACTGCTGTTGCCTTAGTGGATGTAATCAAGAGTGCAAAAGAATCTCTAGTTGTAGATTATTTTGAAAATGCTCTTGCCTATGTTCAGAAATTCGCTACTCCAGAGTTTAGTTTGTTTTTCGTAAGACAATCTATCACTAGGAGAAGTGAATTAATTGATACTTCAGTCTATGCAAAATTTAAAGTTGAGCATCAAGACTTAGAGTATTAAAACCTACTGAAGAGCCTATGAAATTTAGGCGAAACTGGAGAGTGAAAGTTGAAATCTTTTGGTTAAATAAGTCGTGTCTAGCGAATATTGTTTAGTGTTTTAGGGATTTAATGATACTAAAATTATGATGATAACAATATGGCAAGTGAGGACAAAAGCAAAAGAGAGTATAGGGAGAAGAGGAATCCCTTTTAGTACATTCCTGTTAGACGAGCAAAATAAATATTAAATGCTTAAAACATAAAACAATAGTCTTATGCAAAGCCACTGCTCATAACAACGACACTTTCCAGTCTAGGTGTTTCCTAATGATAGGAAATATTATTAACTGGTTAATTTTTTTTAAGGAGGTTTTATGGAAAAAAATACAACCAATACGTTAAGTGAAAATGCTACTTTGGTAAGACTTACTACTAAGTTTTGGAGTGGCATTAAAACTGATAAATCACTTCGTGATAACTTAGCTGACATTACTAATACTAGTGATGAATCTATGTTGCACGTTGCCAAGCATTTAGTTGGATTCAATGCTAATAAATACTTTAGACGAATCATTAACAAAGTGCGAAATGATAGGTACTATCCACTGACTTTGCCTTGGGATGATAATTCCTCGGATGATGATAACAAGGTCGTAAGTGGGTGGAGATTATGTCCAAATAGTCAATTAGACAATTTGCAAAAGGCAGTAGATCAAGCAAGGCAAGACTTCTTTAAAGAAGTTGATGAGTTTTGTAAGAACTATCCCAAGATGATTGATGATGCTAAAGGCGTTTTAGGTCATGCTTTCAACATGGGTGATTATCCTCCAGTGGATGATATTAAAGAGAAATTCAAATTTGATTTTGAGATTTCTTTAATACCTAGCTATAGCAACGATATCAGATTAAACGTATCTGCTGACTTGCGAAAACGTATCGAACAGGATGCTGAAAAGAGACTTAGCAAAAATGTTAAGACAATCTTTCAGACCACTGTTGATGCTCTAGTAGAACAAGTAGAGCATATATCAGAGAAACTTAAATCTTATGACCCTAATAATAAACAGGGTGGATTTTTTAAAGATTCTAGTTTCGACAAATTGCGAAAAGCAGTTGAAGTTATACCTAACGTCAATCAAGACGTATTAGGCAATGACACTGATATAGCTAATGCTCATCAAAGTCTAGTAGCTGTTTTGTCTACCATTAACAGTATTGATTCTCTTCGAGATGAGACTGATATTGGAGATGCAAAACGTAAAAAAGTTGCTGATGATCTAGATAAAGCCATTGACCCATTGAAAGGTGGATTAATGAAAAAACTAGGTGGTAAAGATGACTGATAGAGTTTTACAAGCAAGAGCAAGATTAATGAAACATGATGTAGGAATTGCATCAATGCTACTTAATCTTGAATTAGTAGAAACTGATAAGTGCGACACTATGGCTACTAATGGAAAAGAGATACTCTGGAATCCTAAGTTTGTTAAAGAGATAACAGATAAAGAGATAGAGTGTGTTCTCATCCATGAATCTATGCACGTTGTATGGGAACATCCACTTAGACGAGGTAAACGTAATCACGAACTATGGAATGTAGCTACTGATTATGTAATCAATGCTTATATCAAAATTGATTTAGGCATGGATTTACCTCAAGGTGGATTATTCAATTATAAGTATCGTGGGTGGACTGCTGAACAAGTCTATCGAGAACTTGATACTAATGATGATGCTTTGCAACAAGCAATAGATGAGTGTAATAGTAAAAATGGCAATTCTGATGATTCAGATAGCAATTCACAATCATCAAGTGATGATAAGTATTCAGACATACCTAAACTTATAGGTGAGGTATGGGATGCAGTGAATGAAGAGGGTAAACCTCTTAATGAATCTGAAAAGGAAGAAATGTCTAATGCTATCAGATCGCAAGTGTTTTTCGCTGATAAGATCGCTAGTCTAAGTGGAACTTCCTCAATGACTGGAAGAGTTGATGCTGTTAAGGGTGGAACTCTTAACTGGAAAGACTTGTTATCTGATTTACTAACTTCAATGACCCTAAAAGATCAATCATGGTCTAGACCAAATAAACGTCATGCATGGCGAGATGTATATCTACCAAGCAAGATACGTTCTAATGAGGGTGGGGAAATTGCAGTTGCCATTGATACCAGTGGTTCAGTTTCACAATTTGAACTCAACATTTTTTCTGAGGAATTACAGGCAATATGTGAATCTTGCAACATTGATAAAGTAAGAGTTTGCTATTGCGACACTACTGTAAGAAAAAATAGCGAGGGTGAATGGTGGGATATATTTGATCTCTCAATGGGTGATGATATTGAACTAGAGGTAAGAGGTGGAGGAGGAACAGATTTTGACCCTCCTTTTAATCTCTTCAATGACCATTCAGATGATGTTGATGATGTATGTGCCTTTATTTATTTCACTGATGCTTATGGCGAAGTGGATGCAAAAGTAGAGCCAAGCGTTCCTGTAATTTGGGCGATAACTCATAATGGTTATGAGTATGACCCTAACTTTCCTTTTGGAGAGAACGTTTACGTCAACGTTTCTGAGTTTCACTAACGTCTGATTCGATTTAAGGGTGGGGTAATCTAGCCTATGCTAGACCCTTACCCTTATCGTCTTAATGCAATAGAGAGGATTCTGAGAGGTCGAAATCTGAGTTTTTGTCTGAAAAATGGGTGTTTTTCACTGATGAGCCTAAAAATAGGCGAAACAGAAACTTAAATAAATTTATAAAAAATAGGAGGTTTTTTATGAAATTCTTAATCAAAAGTAAACGTAAGCATGGTAATGCAGAAGATTTTAGGTGGTATCGTGGTTATCCAGATCAACCTGTAATGGGTGTCGTTGATAATCATGCATCTAAAGAAAATGCATTTAATGATTTTGCTGAGACTTTTCATATCATCAATGATATATGGCTACCAATAATAGATTTTGACATTCACGTCATTAGGTCTGAGGAACAGCTTGGTAAACTCATATATGATTAATAAAAATAGGAGGTTTTGATGAACATATTAGAAAAAGTAAAAACTTGGTTAGAGGAAGAAATAGAACATAACGAGCCTGTATTAAATGGTGATGAAGAATTATCTGATGATACTTTGGATATTCATGAGGGCAGAAGTGAATGTGCTACATCTTTACTTGAACAAATTAAAAAATGGGAGAATGAAGATGAGTAGAGATATTACTGAAATCATAGATGACCACTGCGAAGAGGAATTTGGACATAAAGATTGGGTGATTATTAGCACATTATCTGACCAAGAAAAAGTTGGTTTAGATAGTGTTGCTGTTATTAAAACTTATCAAGGTGTTCAAGTTGCTTTTTATTGTGATGCTAGAACTTCTTTTATAGAAGAGAATAGCTGAGTGAATGTCGATCTTGAACGTTGCGTCCAGTTATACGACATAAAATAAAATAACTGAAATTGCATGAGTCTGTTAGTTTGGCTCTTGAAAACAAAAACTAGACTTGCCAGTTGCTAGAGTGCAAGTACCAAGCAAAATAAATATTAAATGCTAACGATAAATAACAGGTATAAATAACGAATAGCAGTAAGTCTGACAAACTCACAAAAAAAATTGTCATGGGCGATAGCTACTTTAATTAGTAGTTATCGCCTTTTTTTTTGGCAAAAATAAAGAGAAAGTGGTAGAAGCCCGATCACCTGATTGTATAAATATTTACTGGTATATATTGATTGTTGGTAGTTGGGTGATAGTAGTTGCTAACGTGCTTTGGGTAGCTCAAAATAAATATTTACTGGTAAAAATATGGATGTAAACAACCTGTGGACAAGTTGTTAATAAATTGTGGATAACTATTGCGTTTTGCAATCTTTTGACCTATATTAAAACCAAGTATGTTTGATTAACATGGTAATTAAAACCTCCTACTGTGTTGATAAGTTAGTAATAACCTAACACCTAAAGGGAAGATGTAAAAATCTTCCCTTTTTTTTGGTCTAAAAAAACTTACCATCCCAGTCATCCTGATTTAAAAATATTTTGATTTTCGATCCTTCTAGAAAAACCTGAGACTAGTAAATATTCGTTTTGGTGGACAAACCTGATCCACAGTATCTTGTGTTTTTCGTTCAAAAAAACCACTATATATTGTGTTCCATGTGGAACATTTACTTTCATTTTGATAGCACTTCGCTTACAATAATTGAATGTTTGCTGTTATTAGACATACCTTTGAACTAGATGTAAAAGATAAATATAACTCTGTGGGAGAGTGGAAACATCTAGTGTGGTTGTTTGATACAGAAGTAGATGCAATGTCCTTTGCTATTACTTTACTAGATCATCCTCTGTTGGGGGCGAATGAACACTATTTAGATCATGCCATAGAAACTCTGAAAGAGGGTAAGTTTTGGCAAGTTGGAAGAGAGAGTGTTGCTGTAGGTAAGGTAGAGGGTTTAATTAATATTGATTACGAGGATTTGAAAGATGACACACAAAAGTCTATTCATTAGATGTTCAGAAGATACATATAAACTTGCTCATGCGTTAGCAAAAAAAGAAAATAGATCACTAAATAAACAAATGATTCACATGATTCATTCGTTAGCTGATGATAAAAATGTAACAGTTGATGACCATGTTGCTAAAGAAGAAGTGATAGTCCACACTTCACCAGTTGAGCCTACTAAATGGGGTTTGACAGGGCTTGTTGAAACAAAGAAACAGGATTCTGATGACTAATAAACCAATAATTCATAAGGCTTTCAGCTAAAGCATTAACCAATTTAATATCCCTTTTACCCAATTTCTTTGGGTTATCTATAAAGATTTTCCATATTCTTGATTCATTTTTTACACCTAACTCTTTTGCCAAATGCTTTTGTACACCAACGAGTATGATTGCTTTTGGAGGCGACTTTGAATATTGACCAGTAAATATTTTATTTGCGTCTGGGAAGCAGGATGGAAAACAACCACTCCTTGATATCACTGAAAGATATTGATTTAGTATGTTGTGTTGTTGTTCGTTTATATGACTGTCGATATACAGTCTGTCAATGATATGTTGATCGTAGACAATGGCTCTACCTTGTCTACTTTTTTTGATAGGAACTATGCCTACTTTATTACGTTTATGTAAGTAGGCATTACCTATTTCGTTTAACTGTAGATTAGAAATCCCAGTCGTAGTTGTCTGCAATAACTTCTGCTTGTTCATACTGATTATTAACAGGATTGAAAGTTAAGTTTACACTGCCTAAACTACCATTCCAACCCCAACGACATTTCCAACAATGAATCTCTACTCCCTCATCACCTCGATAGACTGTCATTCCCATGTCTGCTTTACTAAACCATGCCATTGATTTAGCTATATCGACACCAGTGCAGACATTCTTTTTTCCGTCTCTTACAAATGGTTTTGTTGGATGTGCTACAAAGAATACCAATACGTCATGTTGCTTGGCGAAAAGCTGTACTTTGGTAAGCATTTCACTGACCATATCTGTTTCTAGACCAGTGTGCTTATCGTTATGGATGAAGTTGTAAGGGTCTATAACTAAACATCTGATGCCATAACGCATAACTGCTGACTGACCTTTTTCAAGGATTGCTTCAATTGTAGGCAATTCTCCTCCAAGATAGTCTTGAAACAGTATGTGATCTCTAATCCATGATTCAGCAAAGTCTTTTTCTTCTTGATTCATTCGTGGATTCTGACCCTCGAAGAATGGTTTGCCAGTTAGTACCTGTGCAAGTTGTACAGCGTGGAGACTTGGTGGCTTTTCAAAAGAACAGTAACAGGTTTTCCAACCAGACGTTCTACCAACATTGATTATTAACTGGTCAATAAATGCTGACTTGCCATCCCCAGGATAGCCAGTTACAACAAATAAATTTCCTGTAGCTAGAGTGAATAGCTCGTCCACTGTTGGAAACCCAGTTGTTACACCTCTAGGTTTGCCTTGCTCATAAAGGTTTTGTAACTCTTCTTGATAGTGGTCAATGCTGTTAAGTCCATGTAAAGGTATTGGTTGTGCATTGAGAACTTGTTTTCTTAATGCATCTGAACCCTCAACAATTAAGACATCATTGCTATCTTTGTGTCCTTTGTAATCAATACGATAGCATCTTGCTATGTTTAATCTTCTAGCTAATTCATGTGCCAGTACATCGCCTGCCGAATCATTGTCTGTTGCTAGTATTATTCTTTTGGTTTTCTCAAACTTGGCTCTATCCTCCCAAATGTATTTGAATTTGTTATCTTCACTTGGGTCAATCTTGTTATCGTTTATTTTGCTTGGTGCACCATTGGGAACTGAGTAAACTTCTATATTGGCATAGTCTTTAAAAGCTGTTTTGATAGCAAGACAATCCATTTCTCCCTCTGTAATGACTATCGTATCTTCAATGTCTTTTAATGCTTTGTTCTTTGGATTCAAACCCCACAATCTGTTTTCACTGCCCTCCCACCAGAACATCTTGTCGCCATTTGCACTGCGATACTTCATAGCAATGACCTTGCCATCCTCGTCAAGGTAGGAAAAACCTATGACTGGTTTATATTTCTTTTGAGCAGGGATGCAACCAGATGTGATTGCAGTTTGCAAACATATACCTCTCTCTGCCAACCACTTAGCTGATTCTCCCTCTGTTTCTTTCTTTGGCTTAACAACTTTTACATTCTTGACTGGTTCTTTTACGACCTCCATTTTAAAACTCCTCTTTTTTGATATAACTCCGTTACTGCCACAGTGATGACAATTAAAAACAACTCTATCTGAATCTATATTTACAGATAAAGGTTTGTCTCTTTTGTTTTTTGATCTAGTGCCTTGACAATCTGGACAACTAATTTTGTGTTGTCCTATTGGCAAATCACTTGTTGAATTTTCTACTTTTTGATTGACATACATATTTAACCTCCTTACTATGTATATAATTAACTACTTTAGTAGTTATCTAATAAAAAAAAATTAGTAATTACATATATATAGTATGTACCTACTAATAATTATCTAAGTGCATAAAACTCTTATCTATCATTCTCGCTATATCATTAGCAATTTTCTTTTTAGATATAATTGGATATTCAACTAATTCCCTAATGGCTTTACGCATGATTTCAATATCAATGTCTAGCCTTAAACATAGCTGTTTAAAATCTTTTGAATAAAAGAAGTCCTCTGCACCAGTGGATAAATCTACATCCTTAGAAGCTAAATCTCTGACTGCTTGTTTAAGTACCAAGCTATCTAATTTTTTTTCTTGTTTTGTGGATTCATTCATATTTATCTATACTAAATAATCTTATTGACAAATGCAACACATCATCTTAACATTATCTTATAAACATTTATTGAGAGAGGAAAGTTTATGGCATACGTCAACATCTGGGTTGAAGAACCATTGTGGAGTATCTTAGACGAAATACATAAAGACACTGGCATTAACAAAGCAAAACAACTTCAATATTTTATTAAATATCACAACCAAAACAACAATGTTACTAAGGCATTTTTGTATAACTTATGTGCAAGTGAAATGTTAGAAGATGCTAAGTCTGTTAATGCAAAGGCAAAAAGTTTAATTGATAAAGTAAAAAAGGAGATATAAATGGAGTTTGAAATTAAAAGTGGAGTGCCTATTCCTAAGAATAGAGGTAAACCAAGAAAATATGATTTACCACTAGATGATTTAAAGTTAGGTCAAATGGTACTTGTACCTATAGCAACAGACAATATAAAAACAGAAATAAAAACCATTAGAAATTTTGTTCTTAGATATAAGAAAAAGTTTGAGAATGTTGGTAAAAATTTTACTGTAGCACAAAGATCAAATGGCGTAGGTATATGGCGAACCAAGTAATCATTAAAGCTGTTATCACTGAAAATGATATTGACTTTGGCAATTTAGACTTTGATGAATGTATAAAACTTGTGTCTAGAAATATAGAAGAAAGAAAAGTTTGGTTTGAAACAATCAATAAAAAAGTAACAGTGTTACATAGAAATAAAACAGGGAAGTGATAGAACTATTATTAGTACCCTTATTTATTTTAGTGTGGGCAATAACTTTTTGGATATTTACTAAAAAATGAAATACACAAACAAACATAACGTACCAGTAGAGATCATTAGAGCATTGAAGAACGATCAATACAGCAAGGGGGAATCAGTCATATCTGTTACTGGTTTATTACAACCTCCTAGAATTAGATTGTTAAACGATCAACATAAAGAACAAATTACTGTAGATTATTCAGACGAGGTATGGAAACTTTTAGGTCAAGGCATCCATGCTGTATTAGAAAGAGCCAACGAGAACCATGATGATACTGTTACTGAGCAAAGATACTTTGCAGATGTGCATGGGTGGACTATCAGTGGTCAAACAGATAGCTTGGCAAAAGATGAAAACACTTTAAAAGATTATAAGGTAACTTCTGTATGGACTGTCATATCTGCAATGAAAGGTGGCAAACCAGATTGGGAACAACAACTGAATTGTTATGCATGGTTACACCAAGTACACACAGGAGAAACTATAGACCAGTTAAATATTATTGCTGTAGCCAGAGACTGGAACAAACGTGAACGTCAAAGACGTGGTGGTGATTATCCAGTTAGTGCTATTACTGTTGTTGAAATACCAGTTTGGTCTTACGAAGAACAAACAAAGTTTATAGAAGAAAGAGTTTCACTACATCAAGATTCAGAGTTAAGTGCTTTGTTGAATGATGAACTTCCCTTGTGTTCTGACGAGGAGAGGTGGAAGAAAGAAGATACTTACAGAGTAATGAAGAAAGGTAGGAAAACTGCTGTTAGGGTTTTACCTAGTCTTGATGATGCTGAGAAGTATATAAAGGATGGCGAACTTACAGGAGTGTCAATAGAACATTCTAAGGGAGAGTGTATGCGTTGCACAGGTAATTACTGTAATGTCGCTGAATTTTGCAATCAATACCAAGAGGAGGTAAACAATGGGAGATGAAGAAAAGATCATCACAGTCAAAATTCCAGAAAGACATTTGGAATGGATTAAAAAGAACTATTTTAAATCTAAACGAGGTGCTACTAGTTTGTTTGAGTATGGTGGTATAGATATCCAAGAGTGTCATGCAATAGCAGACTTGCTCTATCATGTTAATGAAGCATTTAAAATTGAGGAGGTAAACAATGGCTAAAGAACTTAGTTATAAAGATGTGTGGGATACGCTATCAAAAGTTGATTGTAGCGATCACATAGAAAAGAAGATGAACTTGTCTTATTTATCATGGGCATGGGCGTGGGGTATTCTCATGGAGAATTATCCAGATGCACAAATTAGATTCTATGAGCAAAAAGACAGTGGTATTCCTTATGTTCAGATGCCAGATGGTACAGCAGAAGTAAGATGCCAAGTCAAGATAGGAACTCTTACAAGGGATATGTGGCTACCAGTCATGGACTATAAAAATAATGCAGTAGAGAATCCTAACTCACGACAAGTTAGTGATACTAAAATGCGTTGTCTTGTTAAGTGTTTGGCTATGTTTGGTCTAGGGCATTACATCTATGGTGGTGAAGATTTACCAACCAGTGATGATAAAGAATCTAAACCAGTCAAAAAAGCTAAAGCAGAACCAAAGGTAGAGCCTAAAGAAGAACCTAAAAATGTTGATGATGATAAATCAGAAGCATGGGCAGTGGCTAAAGTTAATGGGATTCTTACAATAGCTAAAGGTTTAGATGATAAGGATTCTATAAGGTCTATGTATAAAGCAAACATGGAAGATATAACTTATATCAAAGAACACTTTAGGGAACAGCATGATTCTTTTCAAGAGAAGATTGCTGAATTTGTTAAACAGCTTGATAAAAAGGAGGAAAGCTAAATGGACAAAGTACAATGTGATGGTGCAATTTTCACCAATGACTTTAAGGATAACGAGAAACAACCAGACTGGACTGGTACTATCGAGTTACCTAAAGAACTCTTAAAGGAGTTAGTAGAAAAGGTAAAGTCTGGTACTACACCAGAGTTAAGAGTTGCCTTATGGGATAGGACTTCCAAGAATGGTAAGGACTATAAGTATGCAAGAATGGACATTCCTATGCCTAAGAAACAGGAACAACCAAAAGCAGACCCTACATTTTCTGATGAAGATATCCCATTCTAGTATGCTTGGAACTAAAGAAGATGTAATGGAGTTGGAAAATAATATAGACGAGTATATATTTTTCCAATTCCTGTCGGCTTACCAAGAGTTGCTGACTGAACTAAGAGGTAAGTATGGCAAAGAAGCACATGATGTTTTGATGCAATACTTAGAATTCAAACACAGTGAAACTGTCCAAAAGATAATTGAAGATAGGGGGATTCTCAATGGCATATCCAGATAAAAAAGCACTTGTAAGAAGAAGAAAAGCAGAATTGCAAGAAGAAGAAAAAGATAAGAAGTTAGCGTTTCATTATTATCAAGGCACTTTAAATCATAAGAAAGAACTAGAAACTATGGAATGGAATAAATTTCAATCTACTAGAGAAGAAGTAATTAAAGCTACAAAAAAACTAAATGACAAACAAAAAGCTGAACTAAAAAAGAGAGGTTATGATGTCTGATTTTTTTATTTATGCTGTTTTAATTTTTATAGTTTTATACGTTGCTGTTGTTTTATTTTTTTATTTAACAGAAAAATACAATCCAAAAGTTTTTGACGATATTATTAATTGTAAGTGGGATAGAGACTAATGGATGAACAGCAACAAGAAAACTGGATGCACGAAATTAGAAGTCTTGCACCAGTTATAGAAAAAGCTGAGTATGAGTTGTTTAAATCTGAGGCAGATGTAAAAAAGATATTTGCTGTATTAAAGACTAAAGCAATGTCTATGGGTCATAAAACTAATATTGCACAAGAGACTTATGCTGAGAACCAAGATGAATTGTATCAAGCTAGATTAAAAGTAGGAGTTGCTAAAGGATTCTTATCTTCTTGTAAGGTGCAGTTGAAAGCATTAGAGATTGGTTTTGAGGAATGGAGAACTAAGATGGTCAATGCTAGAGAAGAACGTAAAAGGTATGGTGCATGAACCAAAAAGCTAGAGACTTCTATGCTTGGCTTAATGCTTGTCCTTTTAAGATATGGAAGATTCAGTATGATTCTTTTGGTAAGACTACTGTAAGTTTTATATGGGATGAAGATGTCCAAGGGTAGCAAGAGGAGACCTGAAAAGGGAACGCAGTATCAAGACAATTGGGAAAGGATATTTGGAAACAAAGATGGCTCTAAAAGGAAGAAATCCAAACAAAAGTGAAAAGCAACACATGGACAAGGTTGTTCAGCTTGGATGCATAGTGTGTCGCAACAAAGGATTTTTAAATACACCTGCTGAGATACACCACATAGAGGGTAAGACAAAAGATGATGCACATTTATTGGTTTTGCCCTTATGTTTTCAACACCATAGACAAGGTGGCATGGAAGAACCTTTTATTAGTAGGCATCCTTATAAAAGTAGATTTGTTAAGGCTTATGGCAGTGAACAAGAATTATTAGATCAAGTGAATAAATTAGTAAAGGAGTATGAATGAATATGATTAAGTCAATTATCGTGGATGGGGATGATGGAGAGCATGAGATTAATACTTCTGTAGTTAGATCAAGAACTTTTGCTACAGCAGAAAAGAAGTTTAAAGGGCAAGAGATAGTTGGAATGGCTAAAATAAGCGAAAACGAGATCATGGTTTTTGTTTACGAAGAATGAAAACATCAAGTGCCAAAGCGAAAGGTCGCAAACTACAGCAGTGGTTTGCTAGATTATTAATAGATAAGTTGGGTTTTGATGAAGAGGACTTGGAATCAAGACCTATGGGAAGTCAAGGTGAGGATATTATTCTTGGCAAACAATCAAGGGAGAAGTTTCCCTATTCCATAGAATGTAAGAATCAAGAAGCAGTTAATGTTTGGAAAGCGTATGCACAAGCAGAAGAGAACTGCAAAGGCTATGAACCACTTGTAGTCATTAAAAGAAATAGAAGTAAACCATTAGTGCTTGTAGATGCAGAACACTTTGTATCTTTGTTTAAAGAAGATAAAGAGAACTTTAGATTTGCACCTTGGATTCAAGAGTTATTAGATGAAAAAAAATGACGCAGCCTGGGGGCTGCTAAATAAAATATTTACCAGTCAATGTTTGAACTGCAGCCTGGGATGGTATGCAATAAATATTTACTGGTCTATGATCCTTCGGGAAACACAAAGTTGGAGGCGATAGATGATTGAAGAATTAGAAAAACAATTAGAAGAGAGAAAGCAAAAGTGGTGGGCGTGGCATAAAGCCAATCCTAAAGTGTGGGAAAAGTTTGAGGAGTATACGTTTGATGCCATTAACAGTGGTAGAAAGCACTACTCACACTGGGCGATTATTAATCGTATTAGGTGGAACAAGGAGATTGAAACCAAAGGTGGGGAATTTAAGATCAGCAATGATTACATTTGTTTCTACGCTAGGTTATTTCATGCTAGGCATACACAATACGCTGACTTCTTTCATCTAAAACCTTTGAAAGAAGAGAAAGAAATAGAGTATTACAAGTCAAAAGGCTACAATAAAGTAACTAGACTGTTTGGTTAAACACCTCTAATCACTGGGATATTTGCTCTATCCCTTAATTCTGGCACTATTGCTAGTCGTCTGTCTCTTTCTAATTCCATTTGTTTCAGCAATTCACCTCTTGCTGTTGGAGAAATGTCTGTTCTTCTGAGAAGTCTATCTCTGCGTTTTCTATAGTTATCCATGTATCTTTCTATACTTCTGACCTGTCCTTTAACATTTAAGATGCCTTGCATATTGGAACGATAAGCTGAGTATTCATCAAATCTTTCATCTTTTCTAAGTTTGTTCATAGTTTGAACTGCTGTATCTACTTCACTTCTTAATTCATAGAACTGTTGCTGTAGTCCTCCTCCAGACCTGTCTATGTCTTGAAGCAATCTTCTAAGCACTGGTATAGAATTAAGATTAGGTGGTATGAGAGGCGTTCCTGTAACACCTCTGGCAGTAACATCTGCTACATCTAATACATAACCTCCAAGCGTTCCTGTGTACCCTCTGAATAGATGCTCTAGTTTTGCTGGTGATACGTTTAATGTTTCGCCTATAACCCTTAGTAATTCGTTGGTGCTACGCCTAGATTGTAGTCCTGATTCTAATTTTTGTTGATAGTAGGGAATAATCTCTGTGTTAGTAAAGGTATTTCTGTTTTGGTATACCTCTGCTATTGGTTTTAATAATTGGAAACCTAAACCACCATCAAAGAAAGGTACTTTGGCTGACGTTCCTAATTGTCTTTTAACTGATGTTAAAGGCTCTGGCTCTATTTCTCTGCCCATAAACTCGTCTATAAACCTTTCTGGGAACGTTTTGAAGATCATTCCAACCTCAAATGGTATAGGAATCTTGAGAGCAGGTATGCCATCTACTAATGGAATAATCCAGTTGTCATCACGAACTTCACGTCTAAGGTTTTTATATTCTTCATCATCACTAACCATCATGTAATACATGGCTGTTAGAGCCATCAAGAATCCACCTCTTGTGATTGCTGTTTTTAATATTCTTTTTCTAACATCTTCTCTGGTTTCTCCTTCCTGGAGTTTTTCTACAGCAGAATATTTACCAGTAAATGATCTAAACAGAACATCAAGACCTTGAATCCTTGCGTTTAAAAATGGTATCGCAGCAGTAATTGTTCTAAACATTGGTGATAGTCCACGTCTACCAAAGTTAATTATCTCAAGTGCTTGATAGGCTGCTTCTGATTGTGCTTGTGCTTCTGTGTAATTTCGTTTTATGAGGTCTTTATAGACTGCATCATATACAGCTTTTCTTGTTGCACCATCAGATTTAGTTGTTAATGCACCTAACCCATCCCAAAGTTTAAAGAACATATCTTGTGCATTAGCTGAGTTGTCAGGCATTAAACCCTCTTGTCTCATGCTTCTATCAATAAATTGTTTGACAGTACCCTCATCATTTTGGAAATCATATCCACCAAGAACACCAAACTTTTCTAAGTTTTCCATGTCCTCAAACATATTCTTAAATGAATCTATAACAGGTCTGAATCCATCTGCACCAATGGGTGCACCAGATGTTACAGCAGATGACAAGGTATCTCTAAGTATATTAACTACAACAAATCCTGGGTCTCTTGTAACTGTATCTCTTAATATAGAGGCTGGCATTGCAAGTATCTTAGTAATAAAGTCAGTGTTCATACCACCAACAGACTGTAAGCCATAGAATAGTTCTGGGTCTTCTACACTATAAAAAGTTTTTTGACCATCTTCAAAAACAAATATTCTATTTTGTGATGCTCTTTTAATTTCGTCAGGTGATTCTAGTCTTTTTGCACTACCAATAGCTTGTAAATCTCTAAGTAATTTTGATGTGCCATCATTTTTTAAAGCTGCTGTTAATATAGATAAAGAGTTTCTAGCTATAGCTTCTATAGGATCAACATCTAATGGATTCTCTGATCCAGTAATTTGTATGCTTAATGGATTATTAGGCAATGATCCTGCTGCGATTCGAGGACCTAAAATATTTTCTTCATCTACCATCTTCCTGTAGAAAGGATAGTATGCTGAGTGTTCTCTCCATAATCTTGCTTGTTGTGGGTCAAGCAATCCTTTATTTTCTGCAAAGGTTATTAACTGGTTATTCCAGTTTTGATAATTATTATAAACCTCTATGACACTAGGATAGTTTTGTTCAATGTTTCGTATATTTTCTTGTGCTTTTGCTCTTGTTAGTGGTGATTCAACAAGTTGCCCATTCTTATCAAAGTTTTCTGTGCGTTTTGATGTTGCATATAACTTAAACAAAAACTCTCTGTTTACAGTAGGGTCTGCGTATAGTGGTGATATTATTTGCATAAGACCACCAGTTCCAGTATCTCCTTCAATATAAGGATTGTAGACTGTGCTTAACTCAAGATCATTAACATTAGCTAGAGCATCCTCACCTTTTACAGAATCACTAACAAAACCTCTTGTAAGCATCCCTTGAAATAATCCTCTGGCTCTATCTGCCATGCGTAATGCAGCCATAGTTGCTGTATCTGCTGTATTATTATTAGCTCTTACTTCGTCATTATCTTCTATGGCTTGAGTAATTTTTTTATCTATTAAATCTAATTTATCAACAAGTTGAGTTCTTACAAATTTAAATGAATTTTTAATATTACTAATAGGATCAGAAGTAAAGTCAATCATTCTTGCACCAAATGATTTTCTTGGTTCTGTGTAACCAACAACATCTACTTGGTCTTGATACTCTTCTGGGATAGCACCAACAGAAAATGTAGGTATATCATCTGGTGGAGTAGATGTATTGCTAGTATCGTTAAAATCTAAAAATGCTTTAAATGCTACGTCAGAAGCGTTTGGATTAACAGGTGGTATTTCACCATTCGGTGTAGATTTAACTATCTCCTCGACTCTCTCAGTAGCTTCTACGAGCTTTTTATTTTCTGATGTATTACTTTCTTTAGCAAAACGTTTGCCACGTCTAAAAGTATCTTTAAATTCTAATTCGCCACTCGTAGGTTTATAAATATATGTAGGTGTTATGCCATCAAGATTTGCAATAACCTCGGATTCTTCTTCCATGTTAAGCAAACCTTCTTCAATTTCTGATATAAGATTATCTATTTCACTATTGTAACTTGATAAATCATCTTCATATTCTATTTCTCCATCTTCAATTTCTTCTTCAGTCATTCCATCTTGAACATAGTCATTGTAATCAGGCTCAATAGTTCCACCACCTTCACTATTTATTCGATCAGCTACTTCTTTTAAATCATTTTTAATAATAGATGGGATGATAGGCATATGTAATATGACTCTATCTAAAGGTATTTCATATCTTAAAACATTAATAGGTCTTTCAAATTTTCTTATTAATTCAATGCCTTCATTTCTTAATTTAGTCATAACTGCATCTTTATCCATTCTGTCAAACATATCTAAAGACTGTGTAGTTAAAACTTTATAATCAGATTCTGATATTTTGTTATCTTTGTATAACCTATTTATTAATTTAGTATCAATAACCCTTTGAACTGCTATATCTTTTCCAATAGTTTGAGCATATTTACTATCTAAAGTTGTGCTTGCAAATGGATCATCTGGTAATTGTCCATTATTTATAATCTCTTCATTTTCAGAAAGATTTAAACTTCTATAAACAACTAAGTTTCCATTCTTATTAAGAAGTTTGCGTAAATTTTTTAAAGATAATTCTCGTAATTTTGGATATCTATTAACTAAATCTAAAGGTATGGTTTTTAATTTTTTGTTATATGCAATTCTAGATCGTCTTGCAAATTCAGTTATATTGCTAACTTCATCTGCATCCATATCTATTTGATCTACTCTTTTTATTGGCTCAACTT
>TARA_R110002110_G_scaffold78337_1_pt1 | contig 33177 bp, 33 predicted proteins | sample TARA_R110002110 | Tara Oceans TARA_R110002110 (sample SAMEA4397330) | marine metagenome | biome: Polar Biome; feature: [SRF] surface water layer (ENVO:00010504); material: water (ENVO:00002006), including particulate matter (ENVO:01000060) such as... | depth 5 m | reverse complement strand
ATGGCTTAAACTATGCCATATCTATGTACATAAATGACGAGTTCTGGATGTATAAGATCCCAGAAATTGATCGTGTCAACCGATGCATCGAAAGATTGGTTGAGAAAGTTGGTTAGAAAAGGGGGGTGTAAGAGGGGCTACACAAAAAAATAAATTAAGTTAAATTTATAAAAGAAAAAGGAGAAATGATGGAGCTTTATGAGAAGGTAGCACAAGAGATAGTCAAGGATATTAGTGGGGAGTACGAGGTGTATGACACCATAGAACCACTGGAAATTTTCCTTAAAAACCTAGAGGAGTTGGGCGATCCAAGGGTGACAGAACAATTAGTAGCAATGTTGAGTGAACGTGACTATAATGAAGTAATGAATAAGCGAAGAGTAAAGTTCGGATACATTGATGAAAGGAGTGCTTAAGTGAGTGACATACCAATGACTGCGATCAAAAATTCTACGAGCGAGGGTGTTAGGAGCAAAGAAGCCAAGAGGCTAATTCGCAAGCACCTCAACAAGGCGAGAAAGTTTGGCCACACCCCATCACTAGTGTGCAAGTCAGGCTACATGGAGCTATACGGATGTCTTAATAAAGAATGTTTAGACACGCTTGACTGTTGGGACACACCCGAAATTTGTAATGGTGCATTGTCTAGGCGGAAGTGTTACAACGCAGTACCCCAGCCCGCCTACAAAAATATTTTAACTTGGTTGCGAGGTTTGTTTAACTTTTAACATTAACAAAGGAAGTACAATGTCAAACGAGAATCACGACGATTTAGAAGTAATTATGACCACAACACAAAAGGGTGTTGAGTTAGGAGAACAAAAGGTGCGTCTCAACGTTAAGATGCATAACCTACTTGTTGAGATCTTTAATCTTGGATGCGATCTACACAAGAAGCTTGCAAAGGCAAACCTTAAGGAGGGTGGACCTGAGATTGAGGGTAATCCAGAAAAGATGATAGAACATTTAACAGAGGATGTACTACCCTTTTTGGATTCCTTCTATACCACGATGCCCAAGATGGCTGAACTCTTTGAGGAGGACAAAGAGTTAGATGTGGCACTACAAGAAGAAGAAGATAGGAGTTTAGCAAACACATCATTTGGAATGAATGGAATGAACTAGTAATCTTTAGAGAGAGGAGGAGGAGGCAATGCTATCTATAGATAAATTGCTTTTGAAGGGCTTTGTTGTTGGAAGCAAAGAGATGACAAAGGATACGACCAGTGATAGTGATCTTGATTTTGGGTGGGACATCTCAGAGCAAAATGCAAACCCCGATGCCCATGAGGTGGATGTTCACAACCTAACCTATCGCGTGGCTAGTGACCTTAGAAATTTAATTTTACACAGTGTGGAAAATTATGGACCGATCAACGCAGACAATCTCATGTCTCAATACTGGGGAGAAGTAAATAAAAATAACTGGGCAAACAAATTACTTGGGGTAGACAGCTTACTTGGTGACTTTCCACCGTTAATATCGCCCTTCCCTTGGACTTGGATTGAAGGCTCCCCACCACCAGATACACAGAAGGCATTGTTTGGGGAGACAAGTAGAAGAAAAAGAATACGTTGGTCTATGTTCTATCAAACAGTACCCTTAGAGAATGGTGTGGTAGAATTACAATGTGGAAAACCATACTTCTGCCACCAACCATTTCAGTACTGGGACAATCCTGTTGATCGCTTGTCGGGTGAGGAGACCGAAGCCAGTTGGTTGGCCACCGCCATTCTTATGATGGACTTTGGCAAAGGCACTCAGTTTGTCACTGGACCACTAGCCTCTATGTCCTTCTTCTTAGATGACAAGGGCCACTTTATGGCCGAAGAAACTGACCGCCTAGCAACAACACTTGAGTGGCGTATGCACGATGAGACTGGTGCGGTTGATGACGGTGACGGCCTATCCCTCCATGTGCGTACTGGTGACGAAGGCACAAAAGTGATCGGAGGATACGACGAAGCCCAACGACTAAACAAAGAGAAAATAAGTTTACGGCTTTTTGGTAACGACAAACGAGTCATATACAACAGGTTTCTTTCTGCAAATCCAGAGTTTGTAATAGGCGGTGGAGATTTTGACGAGTTGGGCCACACCAGATTTGATAAGGTGCTTGTTTCGGGAGTCAAATCCCTACTGTGGTCCATTGGGTTTTTGAATTGCAGTAACGTAGGCACCGTCGTAGTTAAAAATAATTCCAAGAAAAAAAATAAAAAGTACAAAAAAAAGCATGGACACGAGCCACTAAGCTATCGGGTGGTAACAGTTTCGCCTCATCTCAGCACTGTTTATGAACATTCCAACGAGGTAAAGAACACGAAAGACCTACCACTTCATGTGGTTAGAGGACACTTCAGAAAGTATACGGAGGAGCGACCATTGTTTGGTAGATACTCTGGCACGTTCTGGGTGCCTGCTCACGCGAAGGGGTCCAAGGAACATGGGGAGATTGCCCATGAATATGAAGTTAACCCAGAGGAGGAGTTATGATTTGTGTAATATGTGGGTACGAAATTCTAGGATTTGGAAACAACGCATTGCCAGTGAAGGTTGGGCAGTGCTGTGATGCGTGTAACGACACTGTTGTTATACCAAGGAGGTTGGCCAACGCCTTTAAATTAGGCAAAGGAAAAAATAGGGAGGAGACAAATGAGTGACGATACTGCCAAGTTTTCTGTAAGAGATGTGTGGGGTAACGAAATGTTCTACCCAGAGAACAAGCTTGCACAATTTCTGTGTGATCTTGGAGGAACAAAGACTATCACAAAGACAATACGAGAAGTAGCCGAAGAGTTTGGCATCCAGTTTGAACAAGTACTAAGAGATTATGAGTAATAAAAAAACCTCTCAGCCAGTGATCGGAGGAGATCAGCAACTGAGAGGGAGGAACATACACGGAGGAAGGTACGTTGCTCTTTTTTTTAACCAACTACTACGAGAGAGGAGTATCGTAGTCTTGTGCAATGATATTAAATAGTCAGCGTGGAGTCAACCAAATAGATACTACTAGATACTACTTAATGATAGTTAATGATAGTTAATGATAGTGCAGTGATAGTTGAAACCTACTGATTTTTTCCCCCCAAACAAAAATATTTTTTGGTTAACAGTTTTGCCGAGGAGGTTACATGAAGTTGTACGGAGAGGATAAACACAAACCCGATTGGATGGATGACGCACTGAGTGATCCATGCCAGACATCTATATTTGACACAGCTACAGAAGTTGTTGAGGAAAGCGTACAGGTGCCTGATCTAGATTCCTTAAGAGAATTATCTAAAGAGCCTATCTCTCGTTGTGGTCACTGCGGTGGGAGGAGTAAGGTATACGCCTACAAACTAGGCTCTTATGTGCGAGTCTTGTGTTGGCTTGCGTACATGGAGAAGCAAGAGAGATCCAGTTCATTCAACTACTACCATGTGCCTTCCTCAGGGGCAATCAATGGGGGCGGTGACTACGCTAAACTGAGGTTCTGGGGTTTAATTGAGGCGATGCCCAACTCTGACAGCAACAAAAGATCGTCAGGGATGTGGAGACTTACACACCTTGGCAGAGAGTTTGTATTCGGAAGAACAACTGTAAGCTCTACCTGTTACTACAGGCACCCTGAGGGTGGAGTGCTAGGCTTTGAGCCAGAACAGATTGGAATCAAGGAAGCCTTGGGTAAGAACTTTAACTACCACTCACTTATGAATGGCTACACACAGACAAAGACAAGGAGTCCCAAATGATCGCAGTGTTTTTAGCATGGATGGCAGTAATATGTATTCTTTTAATTGCAATGAGGGATGAGCTATGAGCCACAAACAAAGAGTAGAGGATCACCTAGGTCCAGACAGTCTAGCCATGTTAATGGACGGCTACGATGACTGTATCGCAGGGGTACTAGAAAGATACGGCATGGACCAAATCATCGTATATGACAAAGAGAAAATCATTAAAAGGCACATGGATGACGGAATGACATGCGACGAGGCGATTGAGTACTTTGAGTTTAACCAGTTGGGAGCATGGGTTGGTGATGGCACGCCTGCATTTATAACCACAACCGATTTAATGTATTAAAATATTTTAACAACCTCTTCCCGTGGACACTCAAGTGTCGGGGGTTCGGGACGCGGTATACAAAAATATTTCTTGGTTATCAGCTTAGTTCAAGGAGGTTCGATGTACAGATTACAATACATAGATAGTCTAGGAGTATCATGTTGCGAATGGTTTGAGAGCGAGGATGAGGCCATGGCGGTGGTGGGCAGAGACAACCCAACACACTGGAACATCAGGTTCGTTGAATTTCCTTTCAAACTCACAAGACATTCCGTGGGACCAATGGATGAAAATTCGGAAGTTAGGCATATACTGAATTGGCTTAACAGGTGGGCCGATAGCTTCCGTGGATTCTAGAAGTCCCAATCGTAGTCATCGTGGGCAGGCCCGAAGTCGTGCCATCTCCCACTATCTTTGTCATAGTGCAGGGGACATGATCCATTCTTGCCCACCCAATTCCACCGTGCTTTCCATACATGGGCCTCAGGTGGCTCCTCGTCCTGTGGATGCCTCCACACTGTGAGACCTATGTCGGCTTTGCTGAACCAAGTATGCGAGCCACTGATGTCCAGGCCAGTCACCACAATCTTCTTACCAGTCCTACGCTCACTGCTTAACTTGGCAGGGTGAGCCACAAAGAAAACGTGTGCGTCATGGTTCTTAGCCCACTGCTGTATCTTTGTTAGCATCTGGCTGATTGCATCGGTCTCCCTTCCTCCACCCATGTCAATGTAGTTGTAGGGATCTATGACTAGTATTCTGCTTCCATATCGCAACACACATTCCGAACCCTTGCGGAGTATGCTGTCTATGTCAGAGGCCCCTCCACTGCGGTTGTCCATAAACACAAACGAATCTTTCGTCACTTCTCTTGCAAACTCCACCTCCTCCTGTGACATCCTACTAGTGCCTGTGTCTTGGAAGAAAGGTTTGTCGATGACCTTCTGACTTAACTGAGCATAGTGATAGTTCGCAGGCTTTTCAAAGCTACAAAAAACAGTTTTCCAGTTATTACTTTTAGCTAAGTTTACACAGATCTGATCAACTAGGTCAGACTTTCCAGATGCAGGGAATCCAGTAACGATGGTCATCATCCCAAGAGGAACTTGCATATACTCATCCAGTGACTGTAGCCCAGTAGAGGAACCCTTGATTTGCCCTTGCTCGTACAGGTTTGTGACTGAATCAAAAATATCGTTTACTGTGTGAACACCAATGATTGGGAGGACGGTTGCTTGGTCTAATTTATTCTCAAGATAACGTCCCCCTTCTTTTTCTAATGCATCAGAAGCGTCCTTGTAGTCTCCAAGGGAAATCACCCATGCCTTAGAGCTTCCAATCCTCCGTATAATTTCTTTCTGTAACGCACGGCCTGCCTCATCATCATCTGTATTTAACAAAATTCTGCCTGCCGTTGCCAGTTGTCTTTCTGCTCTCCAGATGTACCCAAACTTCTTGTCATCCTTAGGGTCAATCTTGCCGTTCTTGACGGACGCAGGGGCGCCATTCGGTATAGAGAGTACTGTTATGTTTTCGGGTAGCTCACAACTCATCCACGCCAGTGCATCCATCTCCCCTTCACAGACCAGAATATCGTTGCCGTCAACGTAACTATCTAAGTTGAAGAAATCGGTACACACATTCTCTTGTGAAAAATATTTTTGGTCATCAGCACTTCTCCATTTCGCGGACTCAATCGTATCTCCCCTTGTATACAAAAATCCTACCGCAGGCACCACCTTTCCATTGAAACGATACTGAGAACACACTGTGTACTTCTCTATAACCTCGTCAGCAATCTTCCTATTCTTGAGATAGGTTCGTGCCGACTCATTCATCTCATCCTTTTTTATTATTATTGGTGTTGGTGTTGGTGTTGACATGTTTCGCTCCGTTGAAAAATCTATAGCAAATATTGATCGGTCTTTCTCGTGCATCCATCCCCCCTCTGTGCCACAGTGGTGACACAAGAACTGCACCCCAGTCCCATCTACCTTGATAGAAAGAGGCGTGTCTCTCCTGTGCTTTGTTCTGGTGCCCTGACACTCAGGACATGCTTTCTTGTACTGACCTATACCTAGGTTAGATCCTAAGTTTAGTATCTCTGGAGTTATATCTTTCATTAACTACTCTCCTCTTTTTCTAACTCCAAGTTACCTAATAAAGTTTTTATAACAGTATCTTTATTATCTATAGTAGATATTACTATATGGGTTCGTGGGTTTTCTTTGTCCAGACCCCATTCAATATACTTGAGCTTAACCTGTCGGTCATTCTCATACACAAATCCCTCTAGTAAATCTAGGATAAGTGACTCATCTAGATCTGGCCTCCTAGTCTTATAAAAAATCTTCATTGCGACTACCAGATCCTGACCCTTCTTGTAAAGATCCTGTCTTACAGGGCACTGTAACTCAAAAGCTTTTTTGTAGGCAAGAGCCTTCTTACTCTTGATAAACATTGCCCTGCCACGAACCGTTACAAGCCTGCGAGAGTTAGCCTTTGATGCAGGTTCCCCCTGTATCGTAATGTAACACGGATCGTTGTCAATGCTATTGCGTTTCATATCTCGTGGAGTTATCATTCCTCTCGCTGAACAGCTTATCAGGATAACGATATGACGCTTGTTTCGCAACCAAGAGAGGTTTTATGGAATCGCAAGAAAAAAGGTTTAGGGTGTATGAAAATGTGGGACCACCGCCTTCTAACTCAGGACGCAAGAAGCAGTGGGGAGACCTACCCTTAGAGACTATTGGGGTTAATGGACTCATTGAGTTGCCGATGCCACAAGCAACGGTGGAACTGAAGATCAACGCCATACGGAGCTACGCTTGGAGAATGTCCAAGAAACTGGATAAAAAATTCAGTGTGCGTAAGACAGATTATGGCATAGGAATTTGGAGGACTGCATGAAATATGGAGAGATAAGAAACGATGTTCCGTTGCCATCGGCACAAAGCGCTAGGTCTGTTGAGATAGCACCTAGGTTAGAAGAGTTAGAGGTTGGACAATCTTTCATATGGCCAGATGACGGCAACAATGAATCGGTGTTACGGTCAGCATGTCACCGATACGGAAAGAGATGGGACAAGACATTCGCTTGTCGTAGAGTAGACAATGTTACATTTGGTATATGGAGGACTGAATGAACCTAACCAACCAACACGGGGCACCTGATGCTTTTGTTAGGGCGTTACAGGATGACTCGTACACTAAGGGAGAGGCAGACTTCAGTGTGACAGGATTGCTTCAGCCACCGCAGATAGTCAGGCTAAAGGCTGAACACGAGGACAAGCTGTCATCTGATGTGAGGGATAGGATATGGATGCTATTGGGAACGAGCGTTCATAATACCCTAGAGAAGTATGGAGAAGGATTGGTCGAGCAGAGGTTATTTGCGGAGTGTGATGGCACCACCATATCAGGTGCTATTGACTTAGATGTAGACGGAGACATTACCGACTACAAAGTCACATCGGTATTCACGGTGCAGAAGGCACTCAAGCCAGACTGGGAAGCTCAACTAAATATGTACGCATGGCTCTTGGAACAGAACGGAAAAGACCCAAAGAGTCTAACTATCGTTGCCATCTGTCGGGACTGGATGAAGAGTCGTGCAGGTAAAAATAATTACCCAGAGAGCATGATTGTTTCCATCCCTGTTCCTCTTTGGCCCTCAGAAAGAAGAGATAGATTTGTTAGGAGGAGGGTTGAGGCTCACACAGCAGAGGCTACAATGCTCTGCACTAATGAGGAGAGGTGGGCGCGTGGTGCGTACAGCGTAGTAGGAGGCAAGGGAAGGCCCAAGAAGTTCGACACCCTTGCAGAAGCGACTGCATTTATCAACGCACAGAAGTCGGGTAACTTTTCTGTAGTTGATGGCGATGCTCGCTACATCAGGTGCGAATCTTGGTGTGACGTTTCGGAGTTTTGTTCACAATGGCAAGCAGAGGAGAAGTCAAATGGCTAAACCAACAGCCAAACAAATTTGGGACACGCTATCAAAGGTGGATGTAAGCAAGCATACGGAGGATCGTGGGGGATTGTCTTATCTCTCATGGGCGTGGGCTTGGGGTGTAATGCAAGACCACTACCCTGACTTGACTATCAAGTGGCAGGGGCAGTTAGATGAGAATGGGATAATGAGAGATGTTAACGTCTATCCAGGTGGCAGTTGTATGGTGAATTGTGCTGTCACCATTGGTGATGTAACTCGTGAGATGTGGCTACCTGTTATGGACTACAGACATAAGGCGATAGCTAATCCCGACGCACGAGCCATCTCAGACGCTAAGATGCGCTGTCTCACCAAATGCTTTGCAATGTTTGGCTTGGGGCACTATATCTATGCAGGGGAAGATCTGCCTCAGGGGAGCGACTCGCCTGCACCTAAGAAGCCTGCACCTAAGAAGAAGTCTGCACCGAAACCCAAGACTGTAAAGGTTGAGGAGCCTGAGGTAGATTATGTTGCAGAGCTTAAAGCTCTTGCCATTGATTTGCACAAAAGAGGGTGGACTCCTGAGGGCGATACTGCCAAGGATATTAAGTCTGTGATAGCGAGTGGTGATCAGGAGAAGGCAGTGGGCTTGATTAAGAGTTTGACAAAAGCAGGGGAAGTAGCACTTAAATTAGACGATGCGCAAGCAGAGGAGAAGTCAAATGGCTGACTACGCCAACGAACCAAAGATTGATTTTGCAGTATTCAAGAACAAGTATGCCAAGACAGATCGGCACCCTTCTGAGGTCGGTAAGATTGAGTTCAGCAGGGAATTTATGAAGGCCATGGTAGAAAGAGCTAAGAGTGGGCAGATGCCTGTTCTTCGTGTAGCCATGTGGGAACGTACATCTAAGGCAGGGATGCCCTACAAGAACTTCAGACTTGAGCTAGACAGGGTTAGGGATGAAGCACCAGTAGAGGAGCCTGTGGAGGAAGCGGACGATGAACTTCCATTCTAAAGTTACTCGCTCCATTCAAGCCATGGGTGCCGTCAAGGGTAGTAAGGGAAAGCATTTTCTGTTGAGGATGCCCATGGACTTGTATAAAGAGGCCCGTGCTATGGCTGACAGGAGGCGTTGGAGCGTAACTAAGTATATTGTACACTGTGTGGCTTCAACTGTTAAGAGGGAAAAGCACGAGGATGTCAGCGATAAGGGTTTGGCATCAAGATTTGGAAGGGTTGCGTGGGGCAAGTGGTTTAGGCCCACGAGTTGATTTACGCAGAGGTGTTACGGCTGTGTGGGATATGGGTATCCCTTCATAGCCTAACTTAAATGACCATGGACATGACCAGTTTTACTTCCTTTTACTGGGGCGGCCTCTCACTTTTTGGAGAAATACAAAATGAACGAGCGATGTGGTGAGTGGAAAAAAAAATATTTGAATCTCAGTACTGTTTTGCTTCTTGGGGCCTGCGTTGGAGTGGGAGTTTGGTCAGGAGTGCAGTACGGTTGGCGAACCGCCAAGATTAAATGGGCTACAGAAAGAAGAAATGAGCAGTTAAAAAAAATGAGAGACATAGGGGGTATATAATGATCAATCTAGAAAAAGTAATGACTTGGTTTTGTATCTTCGCATCAGTATGGCTTGCGATGTTTGTGTCCCACCAGATGACGATGAACGCAGTGCGTGAGGAGTTGGCAGAGATGGTGATCCCGATGCACGAGCCTGAGTACCTACCGTCAGCAAATCCTAACTTGGATTCTATTGCGTGGTGTATGGATTACAAATTAAGAAACTAACCACCATCCCTGATAAGTGATCCAATAGCAACTCCTGCTAACACATAGGGAACGGCTCCTCCAATCCTAACAAGCACTCCCCTGTTCGCGACACTCTTCCAAGCATCCGATTGTTCGTTCAGTGCGGAGACCTCAAGCCTTAGTGCTTCGTTTAATTCCTGTTCTCTTATCCACATAGAATCTAAAACTTCCACTCTTTTCCACAGAAGAAGCTTGTCTTCCTCTAGTGTGGCCACTTGTACCTGATATGAGGACACCTCTTTTTGATGGTTCGATTCTAAGGTATCTAGCAACGCTCCTAAGCCCTCTTGGTTGTCTAGGCTATCACGGAGTGTCGCAAGGTTCTCGTTAAAGCTTAGAGAGGATCTGAGAGCCTCGTTTTTTGCTGACTCCCTGATTTCTGCTAAAGAATCATGTGCTAAGTCTAAACTGTCCCTCAATACGGTATAGTTCTTTTTTGATTCTAAGATTTCAGACTCAAGCTCCAGTCTCTCAGCTTCTAATTCTTCAACTTTGCTTTCAGCTACAGAGGCACGAATACGAGCCTTCGAGTTGCTATTAAAAATAATTCCAGAAAGTGATATAAGCCCAGCAAGAACCAGCAGCGGTAAAAAATAATTTCTCATTTTTAGCTTTGTTCTATTTCTGATTGCAAATCTTCTGTCCCTCGTACAAGCCTGTAGCAATATCTTCTCGACACAACTCCAGTCATCGTGGTTCTTGGGACCCGACAAATTTCAACTGATCCTTGTGAGATCAATTCCTTTAGACGATCCCTCACTTGCTCCGCTGTTATGTCCAGTGCTTTAGAAAGTTCTTTAACTGACATCGCTCCCTCAGGATCTGCCGTGCCTCCTAGGGCTTGCTGTACTTGTTGCAGTAATTCAGCTTCCGTAATGCTACTCATCCTACCTCCACAGTCGTTGGTCGTTCTGGTTTAAATAATACGTTCTTCATAGTATAGCTGTCATCATCATCAATCTCAAACCAAACAAGCCCAATGTCGGCCAGACTTTCTGCCACACGGTGCACATACTCCGTTGCTAACTGCCACGCAGGTAGGGCTACGGCTCTAGTTTTAACCTTGTGAATCTTTCCGCTATCTGCGAACTGGTGGAAGTGAGATCTTATTGCTATGTCGGGAGCTTCGTCTCCGTCCATCAAGTAATTAAAGAAGATGTCCTGTGCGTACCACCTCATATATGGACCCTTGGTGTGGGCGCGCCTGCCCATTCGGCCATGGTGTTTTATGTCGAACCGCAAATTTCCAATCTTAATCATTCTTTGGTAGGACGATGCATTTCCAGTATCAGGATCTTCTACAACCTTCCATCCCTGAGACTTTAATGCTTTAGCCATTCCTTCTTCTAGTCCGCCTGCTCTACCTACATGTGCGGATGTGCCCCTGATGATATGGATACTGTCAGGTTTCAGTGCTAATGGAACCCTAAGAGATTCGATGGCACAGTTTACATGAACGCCTTCATGCCCTGTAGCAATCTGTGTGGTTCGGTGATGATCACCATCCGTGGCATCACCGTTACATACTAGATGTAACTTGGCTCCCCTGTTGTGAAGCATCGTTGACCTTATCTTGGCCCATGCTTCTTCCCAATTATTCCACAACCATTCTTGTCCTGTGTTGGGCGTGTACAGTCCACCGTCATCTAACTCTATACCTTCGGGTGGGCACAGCCCTACCGTAGAGCCACAGTGTAAATCTCCAAAACATACAACTATGTGCTTCATTTATAAGTCCTCTGGATCATCAAAGAGACCAGTGACAGTACTCATACATTCACACCCCTCTGACTCATCCTTTATAGTTTGATTGCAAGTATCACAGAGTCTCCACCCACCAGTAAAATCCCATCCACACCACTCGCAAAAGTTGACATGATCCGTTTGGCCCTCGCCACAACGTGGACACTCCATTAGTGTGTATCGCCTCCAAGCTCAAGCCTAACCTTTAATAGTGCCAGTTCTTGTTCAAGCCTTGTTACCCTGTCAACTAACTCTTCGATCTGTTCGGTTAACAATCCTGTTGTTCCAATATATTTTTTTTGTCTATCCGCTACATCAGCTATCTCAACCATAGCTTGTTGGTCTGCTCTTTCCATTCCTTCAAATCTTGCACCTGCTACCCATGTTGCAACCAGTATTGAGATTGCAAAGCCTACGCTTATAGCAGGGAGCGATGATGCTTTTGATATTCCATTAGCCATTAGTACCCCACCTTGCAGGGGCTTGCCTGCCTATCATGCCACGAACATCGACATGTGTGAATGTTTTATATCTTCCCACTCCTAGGTCTTCTTGGTACGGGCTGTTTTCTAGTAGGTCAGCAACCTGTTGTGGTGTCCAACTTACCTTTACAATATCGCAAGCACCTAATGTTAGGTGCATACTGCTAGGTACTCCACCTATCGCCTTGTTGTATTCTGGACTTCTATACCAACTATTAATAAGAACTGGAGACACTCCTCCCGCTCTTCTCACATATTGTAAAACCTCAATTAATTTTATTGCGTTGCCTAGCAGATCCATGCTAGGAGAAGATAAGGTTACACCATTAGACTCACGACCAACATCACAAATTTCTAACGCAGTAAAATTATTTATGCCGTTGGCTTTAAGTTCTGCGTCGCACAGCGTAGCCCACTCACTTCTCGTCATGTTCTCTATACTCAGGGTTATTGTCTAAGAGATTTGGCCGTCTGGGTTCCTTAATAGACTTCGCTATACCAGAAGCCACGGCCCCAATCTGCGGTGCTACATATTGGGCTACGCGAGGACCACCAGCCCAGGCCAGAAGCCCTACGCTCAAGCTACCAAGCAGAGTATAGGCTACCTCAGGAACCTCCCACACCGTGGAGTCAAGCACGATCAGCACGCCCGTAAACAACAACGAACTTAAAAGAAAGGTTCGGGCCGCGCTCATGTTACCCTTTTCGTCTTTTAGTATTTCTTTTATCATGTTCTAACTCCTCTGGTACGAGCCATAATGTCTTCAATATCGTGGAGTATATCCGCTCGTATATCTAATAATATAGCGTACTGCCTTCTTTTTTCGTCATCAGACATTCTAGATCTAGGTATACGTTGTAATCTTTCTCTATCATTTCGCCAATCCTGCATACGCCTGCGAACATGGTTTAATCTATTCTTTTCAAGCAATAGCTCTCTATGTTTTTCTTCATAAGCAAAGCCCTTCATGCGATCTGTTTCATTAATGTTGTTTAATGTTGCAGTAACTTCACCAAGCTCATTAAGTATTTCATAAAAGTCCTGTTGTCTTCCTGACCCACCCCTTGGGTCCATCAAAAGGTCCCCAAGTATTGGAACATTTGCTATTCCTGGGCCTCCAATCATTGACTCCCAGTCATAGTCAACATTAGTTCCTACAATGTTTTCTGCCTCAGACCAATTCATTAGTGGATCAAATGGAACACTAGGAAATACACCTAGCCTAGCCACCCTGTCAGCCGCACTTATTGCATAGCCACCCATAGTTCCAAGGTACTGACGCAACATATACTCAACCTTCATGGGTGATGTTAAGAAGTCCATCTTATTGATCACGGGTATCATATTAAATGTATCCGCTATAGAGCGAGCAACATTGCTTGTATAAATCTCCCTTTGCTGATTCGGTTCGCGAAGTGCTGTATACTGGTCTACAATCGCATCCTTTCTAAACGTGTCGTAGTTACGCGCTGCATTAAAGAGTGGAGCAATAGCCTGTGGTGCACCAAAACTAAGTGAGGTACGGATCTGCCTAAAGGCTTCCTCACCTACGTCACCCATGTCGTGATCAGCTTCAAGCAACGCCATCATCAGTTGCTCTGGGATGACCTTAAACAGTACACCTACCTCGAATGGTATGGGCACCTTAAGCCAAGCATGTTCTGACAATGGTATTAACCAGTTATCTGCTTTTACTTCATCTCGCTGTGACTGATACTCTTCATCGTCATGCATCATTAAGTAGTACAACATTGATGCAGCCGTTAACAGCATTCCCCTGCCGACTAACTGCTGTCTATTTTTTCTCCACAAAGGAAGGTCCTGGTATTCGTCTCGTGATAAACCGTAACCATATATCCCAGGAATATCAGATGATCCTTTCTTGTCCCTAATACCCCTATAAAGAACATCAAGACCTTGTAGCCTACCGTTCATAAATGGTACAGTAGATAGGAATGTACTCAGCCCTGGATTAGCTCCACGACGGCCATAGTTCATAATCTCTACAGCCATATATTGAGCCAATGCTCTATCACCAGTCAGTGCCAACACTCGGTCATGCACAGCAACTCGTGTGGCAACCTCAGACTGTTTAGCAATTCTGCCCAAGAAGGTCCATGCCACTGATACAGGAGTCAAAGGATTCTTCCAGTCTGGGTTAGCTTCTCTTAATTGTTTCTTCATTTTATCGCCATACTTTCCTGGCTCTGCAATGAAATCAATTCCAATAGAAAGCCCAGCTTCTTCTGCCCTTCTTAAAACATCTGGATCAATAGCATTCTTCATGGCATCCAATAACAATCCTGGGCCACCGCCAACAAGGGTGCTGGCGTTCCAAGCATCCCTAAAAATATTTTTGAATTGGAATGCAGGAGTTCTTGTAACACTTTCTCTTAAGAATTGTGATGAGCCAGTAAGCAATGAAGACAAAGCCTTACCTGGCTTACCACCACCAAACAAATCTGATAACTGCTTTTTAGGATTAAATCCTAGCATCATAGTAGACATCGCCAACTGCGGATCATCAAGCTCGTAGTACTTAGCTTCTCCGTTTTCCATAACACGGATAACTCTATTGTCTGCATTCGCTGCCATGCTGCTTAGGGATACTTCCCTTGCATCTCCTAAGGCTACCGCATCCCTAGCTGTACGAGCAGACGCAACATTCATCATCACATCCCTAACCAAAGCCTGAGTGTTAACCATAATGTTATCCATCAGGTCACCCTTGATAGGTTCAAGGCTTCCAGTCAGGGCTTTTTCAACCATGACTCTACTCCGCTTCGCCATCTCCCCAGACGACCCTACTGAAGACTGGCTAATGGTACTCGTCTCACGGTAGAACGGTGTATAAGGCATGCTCATCCACTCGTCACGCTGAGACCGACTAATAAGCCCAGTCCTAAAAGATGTTTCTATCATCTTTCTGTTAAAGGCTTGATAGTAGTCCCAAAACTCTATGATGTGTGGATTGTTAGATTCTACCTCAGTGATAATATCTTTAATACGCGCGTCACCCCAACTCCTAATACCATCCTTGTCCTTTGGATTAATCTGTTCATAGGCCCTATCAAACATATTTAACTCTGCCAACAACTCAGGAGGTTGAAACTCAGGAAGAAGATTTACTGCTTCTGCATCAGGATACAGCCGTCTTCTCACCTCATCCCTGCGTTGTTTGGTCCAGCGAACCCTCTTTGCTATTCCATACAAGTTCGCAAGTGCTTCATCTTTGGGATTTGTAATAAAAGCAAAGACATCAAGCAGTCCAAGAACCTTGCCATCGCCCCCATATTTTTCCTGTAACTGGTCATCAAAGGCGGGAGCAACATCAAACTCACCCCGACCTGTGCCCAACCCTAAGTACGCAAGAGGTCCTCGCTTCATTATCGCAGGTAAATAGTTTACAGCATTGTCCGCATTTCTCATTGCAACTAAAGCTGAGGTTTCTGCGTCTAACTGCGCCCTATTCTGTAGCTGTAACATCTTGTCGGTCTGCTTAACCAACCACTGACGACGATCAAGGAAGTTATATCTAAATTGCTCGCCAGAAGTTTTATCATCTCCGACCTGCTTCTCCATATTTTCAAGCGTTTCTTTTGGATTCTCTCCAGACACCTGGTCTGGGCCGAGTGCGCCATCCTCAAGACTTTTTCTAAAGCTGCCGCCCTTTCGTGTCTTGGCTACCAGCCCATCAGTTACGGCACTCTGAAGAAGCTCGTCAGCAAACGTAGTATTTTTAGTTTGCTTGTCGAACATATCCATCCAGTCACGGGGCATTGTATACCCTGTTTCGTCCCTTCTAATTTTTAGGTACTCATCAAGAGCAACCTTGCGAGCTTCCATGTTGTCAGAGCTTGTCCACATAGATCCATTTAGTAGCGGTATCGCATAAGAGTTTGTATCTCTTACTTCTTGCACCGCCATCTTTTCATTATCTATGCCAGTTAAATCATCTACAGGTTGAGCAGACTCTTGAATCCTTGCCCGCCTGTTTACCATGGCACTGGTTATTTTATCTATCTTTGCCTGCTCTGCTTCTCGCATAGACCCACTGGGTGCTGCGTTTCGTAGGGCTACAGCCTTTGTTAGTTCATCAAGTTCCTGAGGATCTGCATACCTTGTTAAGCGAAGAGATCTTACCTCATCTTTTTCAGAATCAAACTCAGTATCACCTAAGTACCCTGACCCTCTTTCTCCTATACGACCAGACTCTATCTGTCCAAGTATCTGCATGACTCCCAAGATTTCAGAGTCTTGGGCGGCACCCATAACAGATTCAATCATCGCGGTAACGCGACCCTTTGTCTTGCGAAGATTGCCCTTACGCGCCTCAGGCACCTTGTCTTGGGCCAGTGCTTCCATTAAGGAAACAACAGCCTCGTGTTCAATATCTCCTTCACTGAGGTTTGAATCTCTTAAGTCATATACAGCCTTTTCAAACCAAGTCACATTCATTTCATGTGCCCTAGGATCTACCTCTTCAGAGACCACATTATTTCTTACAAAGTTGCCAAGTACCTGTAGCTCGCCTTCGTATAGATGATCCCGCATAATGAGTGCGTGAATACCTTCGTGGAAGGTGGCCTGCTGAATAACATCTACTGCATCCAGCATGTTGTCAGGATCAATGGCTGCTAAGTTTATTATAATTCTATTTGATGCAGAGTCGTAAACAGCCGCTTGAGTTTCGGGTAGCATATCACCTCTGATTGCTACCTCAGCCAACCCTTGAAATAAACTGTCAGCATTAGCAACAAACTGAACCTTAATATTATCAGGTATCCGCATCTTGGTTAGGGTCTTATCTACCTGAACCTTAAAGATCTCCATACGCTTTTTAACTTGTTCTAAATAAGTGCGTCTAACTGCCGAAGTACGTCTTTTCATTGACGAAGGTACGGCACCAGACGCTATTACAGCATTTAATATTTTAGAACCTTCAGTAGTATTGACCTGCAAAAATGTATCTTCTGCGGGTGCTTGCTCTGCACGCTTTAAGCTGCCCCCTATGGACTCTAAAACTCCTGCATCTTCTAGCTCCTGTAGACCAAGCTCAGATGTAATATAAGAAGCAAACCTTTCTACATATTCTTTTGTTGTCAGCTTTTCGTCTGGATTGTTTTCGTTCCATCGACGACGAGCAGCCTCAATAGGTTCTTTTAGATTGTCATCTTTAAGAATTTCTTTTACTCTCTTCGGTTTAACCTCATACTCAAATATTTTTCTATCTATTTCTCTTGTTCTATGATCACCTGGCCCTGCACTTTCTTGCCGCTTGGTGAACATATCTTCTTTAGATATAAGCTGATCTCGCAGTTGTTCTACTTTTGTCTCTACAGGGTCATGCCTGTCTTGTTCAACCCTAACTTTGTCTACTTCAAACTCCTTAGGCGCAGCCCTGCGTTCTGCTATTTCTTTTGCAGCAACCCTGTCCCTTACAGCTATCCATGCAACTCTAGCCATTTCATTCAAGCCAATATTGTTCACTAGATCTTCAACGATTGAACGACCCACACCACCCTGCGCATATTGTGCGGTATAGCCAGTACCAGCCAACTGTAAAGGAAGCATTGTGTGGCCTTTTTCATGTCCTATTAGCTGTACTAAAGCATCTATCTCTCTTGCAAATCCATCTTGTGGAGTTAATCCTGGTGCAGCAAGAGGAACCAGTCTTCTGACAATTCTATAAATACTTGGGTCATCATCATCCCTCATCATAGTATCTTTGCTAAGGGCCCTCTTCCCTTTTCCTTGCCAGTATTCCTGTAGAACAGGTCGATCTATAAATGTTATTTGGTCGGAAGCCTGAGGAGAAACTGGATCTCTTCCACTGTTGGCCGAATAACCCAGAACAGTTCTTGTTGTATCATGCCCCACTACAAAGTTGGTCTTAACAGTTGGAAGTATTAGGCGATGCAATTTCTTATATTTTTCATAATAAAGAACGTCTTCTTTAGTAAATTCTACACCAGGCGCATGTTCTCCAAGTGCGTCCTCTGCGTACTCACGATACTTTTCAAGCATGGAATCAGTAATGTCCTCAATACTTATATCAGCAATAAATTGGTCATAGGGGACATGTTTTACGCCAACGGTATCAAGAATTTCATTCCATTCGTCAATAGTGGGTCCAACCTCACCCGTTTCCTTTGTTATATACCGAAGAAAGTCAACAACTCTTTCTAGGGCCGTAAACCTTTCGCCTTCAGCAACTCGGTTCTCGGCATCTCTTCCTCCTAGATTTTCTCGTAATATACGACCTATCTGGCTAACACCATCATCAGAGCCAGCAAACAGACCTTGTTGCGCTGTCTTACTAGCACCTATAGGTGATAAAATCCTTGGATCGCTGGCGAATAAATCAGCAAGTAAACCAGAATACTTACCCTTTACTGCATCCTGGATACCTAAGGATGGCAGCACTCCCGTTCTTAGGTATTCATTTCTAGCATCTTCTATTTCCTGCGCCCGCTCTGTCCATTCTTGAATGAACCTATCGCTTCGTGCTGGTTCTATCGCAACACTCTGATGACCTGTGTTTACTAAATCAACAAAACTAACAGCAGAAGATCCATTTTCTTGCGCCCATTCAACGGAACTGTTGTGTACCCACACACCACTATCAGAATTTAAATTAGGAATATAAGGTCCCATGCCTGGTTTTTGGGCAGTTAAGGCACTAGAGTCAAGTCTTATATAACCTTTGTTTTTTAAATACTCAATTATTTGTTTTTGTCCCACATCGGTGGCAGCTACCTTACTAGCCCTATCCATTACAATAGAAGATTTCGCTGCTATCGCTAAATCAATAGCGCGATAATCGCCTTGCAGTACCCCATCAATAACTGGTTTGGAATTATTCTTTTTACCTAGATCTGTTTGAACCCAAACAATATCCTCAGGGCGATAGTTAAGAGCATCCTGATTGTTTGTTAGGTAAGTGCCTACGTTTGGCATCAGTTCAGCATATATGTTAGCAAGACCCTTAGACTCTGTTGAGCTACCAATAAACTTGGTAGATAACGCTGCTTTCTCCATATCTTGAGACTTTCTCTTTGTTGGTGCAGCATCTTGTATATCTCTTATGGCAACCCTTGAAAGAAACTTCATTCCCACAGTATTCTTTTTCTTTTGACTTCGATACTTCTTTATTTCTGCGTTATATGTCTCCTGCTTGACAATGATCTCTGTTAATTGATCCTCGTTAAACTCCCACATAAGATCAACACCACTGCTAAGAATCCTAACCGTAACAGGATTTCCGACTTCTAATAACTTCTGTGCAATTAACTCTGAAGTATATTTATCAGGATTAGCAAGTATGTCTTGTCGAAGATCGTCTAAAGGCCGCTCGCTTTTAGTGCTCCTGTCAGAGAACGTAACAACATCATTATAATTCAAACGCTTAGAATGTGTAGGATCAATAGTAAGAATTATTTTCTGTCCGTCTGCGATTAACTCAAGAGGATGCGCCTGATATTTAAAATCAGGCATCATTTCAGTAGTAGAATCCACCAACATCTCGGAGGCAATTTCTCCTTCCACGCGGACATCTAGCACATCACCGTAATCAGGTGTCTCTATGGTCGCAGGATTACTTGGAGTTTTTATTTCTCCATCTACTGTTGGAGCCACGTCTATATCATCTTCTGAAGACACCGATTTAAATTCTATGTCTGATTGTCCCCCATGAACCATAAATCCTGATTCAATAAGGCTTGCAAGTGCTTCGTTAAATTCTATGCCGTCAAAGGCTTCACCTAGATCATCCTTAACACGCTTTCTCATTTGAGCGATTGTAGTCTCTTCTTTAGGTGCAGGTGTCGGTCCAGCAATATCATCTACAATGGCATCTATATGTCTGTCTGCAAGTTTGTTCTGCTCGAAGTTAGGCAAAAACATTGGTTCAAATTGAACCTCCTGCCCAAGCTGTGATGTATCAGGATCAAGGCTGGGATGTATCCTATGTGGAGGAAGCTGCAAAAGGCGGGAATACATAAGCATGCGCTGTCCCGACGCTGCGTTCTTCCAGCTTTTAGCACCAGTTAAATTTTCAAGAAGACGTTCAAACGGCCTACTTCTTACACCTGTGCCAAGCTTTTCTTCAAGCACCTTGCCGATGTTGCCCTTAACAGCTTTGTCCTTTTGCTTGGGCGGAATCATACCCCGTAAAAAAATATTTTTGCTTTTTAATAATTCGTAAATATCTTCTTCTGCAACAAGTCGATTTGCGTTATCAAAATCTTTAATTCGTTGAGCTTGAGTTCCTTTTTTAAAAATCTTTTGTGCTATCTGGCTGGGTAGAGGGCCCTGACCCGTCTCGGCTAATACATCCAGGTATTTATCTATTCTTTTTTTAATTTTTTGTCTCTGCGGCAAGACCTTCTCTACAAACTTTTTCACCACACTCAAGGATGGATCAATATTAGGTATCCCACCTGCTAACAAAGCGCGTGAGTTTTTTGTTTGCCAGTTTCCAATATCAAATCCTGCACGCAACTCTAGGCGCTGATCAAAGCTTTCCTGTGCATCTCTTGTATCTGTATTAAATAGTCTTGTTAGTCTCTCAAGCTGTCCAGCAGAAACATCTTTTGGAAAAGGATTAAACGCATGAAGCTCATTGCGAAGCTTGCTTTCTAGTTTAATTACTTTATTTGGATCTGCGTCTGGGTCGTTCTGAAAAGCCTTTATTTGTCTTTCAATTTTTTGAGCTTGCTGCTGACGAGCCACTTGGTTTGCCAAGCCCCTATCAAGGGTATGTTTAGCATTAACAATAGTGTTTGACAGCCAGGTATCAAACTCTATGTTTTGTACACTTGGATCTTTAGAGTCTGTAAGCTGTAAAGCTTTTACTGCTCGCTCTTTTAGCTTAAGTGTGTCTTCGGTTGTGGCCCCAATAAATTGTTTTCCTACATGCGCAAGTCTGTTATAAACCATTGTTGCATATATTTCACTTCGTTTAATTTTTTGTTCTGCAATCAGGCTGTGAATCTGACCCCTCTTAAGTAAAACTTGCCTATTGTTTGCATCACGATCCTTTTCCCAGCTTTCTACAGAGTCATACTCTTGACCTTTTGCTTCGGCTGCCGCACGAATCGCAGGATATTGATCGAACATTTCTTGTTCCTGCTTCTCAAGAAATGCTATCTGTCCGTCAATCTCGCCTAATTCCGTTGAGTTATCGGCAAAGGGCATTCCTGCAACATTCGCACTCCGTCCAGCTTCCCCAAACAAAACTTTACCAACATCCTGCAAGGAAAAGTTTGCACGATCAGAAGAGGACTTAGTTGGATCTGGTAGGGTGCCATCACTTTCTACTATATCTTGAACCTCCAGGGACCCTGGGCCTTCATGCACGCCCAGTATCTCTGCAATTCTAAATAGGCCACGCCTTCCATAGGAGCCGCCCATAAAGTCTTCTATAATATTTTTATAGCCTTCGGTGGTGGTTCCAGCCTTTCGTTTCTTTGCTATCTGTGTTGTTGTTTCAAATGTTGGATCAAGATTCTCTGCGCGTTTTGCAGCTTGGTATTGTTCAGATTCGGTAAGGCCACCCATCTTGCCAAATCCATATCCAGCCAACTCAAGGACTTCGTTCATTTTTTCAACACGACTAGTTAGAATATCACTGGCTGCTCTAGCGGCATTTCTAAACTGAAATCCCTTAGTAGAACCATCGGGTTGATTAGCAGCTAAATTATTTAGTTCGTCTACTGCGTGCTGCCCCCTAACCTGAAACTCATCTCTTAGGTCTTCCATAATATCTAAGTCGATGCCACCATCCTGCATAACAGCCAGCATGGGATCAGGAAGAACCGCAGACTCACCATTAAAAATACTATTAAGGTCTTGTGCCAAATCATCAGGAACTTGGTGTTCAGTGTACACTCCACCTAATTCTTTTTGTATCAGCCCTCTATCCATTAAGTCGAGGTAAGCCTTGCCGTCAGTGGACTTGCTCCACGCATTATCCGCCCTTCTGGCTTCTATTTCAGATTCGGTTCCATCTGCTGTACGACCACCTCTACCATATTTATTATGGCGAGCCATACTAGTTGCCATAAAGTCAGCTATACCACCTACGATACCACCTACCTTAGCTTCTTCAACCATTGAAGCTACAAGGTTATCTAAAGCGTCTGGATCGTAGAGACCTCTAGCAACTGTCGATTGAAGACCTTGGGCCATTCCTTCTTGCAGCCCCTCAAACACAGTACCTTCTAGTGCAGAGCGAACCTGCGCACCAGTAGTTTTGGGTACAACCTTATCGGCTAACATCCGTTTCATAAGTGGATTTGCAGTAGCCTTAGGAAATACCCGTAGCATGCGTGCAACTGGAAGAACTTCACTGAGTCCTATTGTTCCACCTAATAGATGTGCAGCACTTTCCTTGTACCATGGAATGTCGGTACTGGTCCGCTGCTCTCTTTCGGCAATGCGTCTTGTCTGCTCACTGATACCTAAACCAATACCAGCCAATGCACTTAAGGCATATCCATATGGACCTCCAAGCCGTGCAAGACCAGAAAGGGCACCTATTTGACCCAGCCCCATACCAACCTTAGGAAGCAGTGCTTCTCTATAGGTAGGATCTCGCTTAAAGAAAAGGCCCTCTTGCTGTCGCTTGTCTGCAAATTGGCGCAAGCGTTTCTCAAGAGGTAAGTCTACATGGGGCGTTACAACACCTATACCAGCTTCGAGCATTGATGCAGGAACATCAATGAAACCGCTTGGAATAGATTTAATAGCTTCTACGGCAGAGCCAAAAATATTACCAGATGATCTTTGTGCCTCTACCTGTCGTCTAAGCTGTTCAATATATGGATCGGTATCAGGGACAAATCCCCATTCTCCATTTGGTAGCTTTTTCCATTGTGGCATATCTTCAACAATTAAAAGTGAAAAATATTAATTTTTTATCCAAGAAAACTGTCCCTGGGGATTATTAGTTCCACCCATTTGACGGCCTGCTGCTTCTCCAGCCATTCTGTTTTGTATAGTGCGTTGAAAGTTTATCATTAATTGTTGAATTTGTTCTTCTGGTACACCCATTTGTTGCATCCTGGCCATTAGATTTTCTATATCTCCTATATCTCCAACGCCAAATTCATTTGCTGCACGAATTGCTAATAATTGCGATTGCAACTGCGCTTGTGCATTCCTGTCGATACCCTCCAGGGATGCTATTTGTTGTTGCAACTCACCCTCAACAGCAATCCGCTCAGGATCTACACTCATTCTAGATCTTCGGACAGCACCTTCTGCGGGCATAATTCCAAGTGCAAATGCTGTGTCGTCCAACATTTCATTTCTTGCTCTTTGCTGTCCACCCATAGCTCTAATTGCGCTTGCGGTATCTGCTAATGTTTCTGCTGCGCTACCACCACGACTCTGCCTATCTATAGCTCTCGCAGATCCACCAAGAAGTTCTGTCAGCAAATCGCCTCTATCGCGCTCTGGATCAATTCTACCTAGGATGTCGGTTTTGCGCGCTTCCATCATATCATCTAAGGCTTCTTCTTCTGGTGTGCGCTTACGCAACCACTGTTCGTATCCCGTCAATCGGCTCTGCCTACCAGCATGAATTTTTGCAAGATCACTTGCGTAGGCACCGCCAAATCCACCGTCACCGCCACCGCCACCAGGTCCACCACCGCCACCCTGTTGTTGTCGTATATACTCTGCATACAGTGCATTCAAAGCGTCATCTGGAAGATCTTCTCCTGGGGCCATCAGTAGTCCAGCTAGACCAGCAGTCGTTCCACCACCTCTCAAGAGAGCCGTTCTACCAAGCTCAGTTGCAGGTATAAATCCACTGCCAGTAATCCTACCAGCCGCATCTACTGTCGCTCTTGCTGGGTCGTACCCCGTAGCTCTTCCACCAAGAAGTCTTTTGCCCAAAAAGCCTCGCCAGCCAGGTTGTTGGGCCAAAGCAAGAGAACGGCCTCCCATGTTTGCTAGGTTAGCGCCAGTCCTTAGCCCATATAGGCCCTTGGCCCCTTTTGCTAATGCTCCGTATCCACCCGTACCAGCCATGAGTGCCATCATAGACGCTGTTCGTAGAGGGTTATCTCGTGCCTCACCAAAAGATCTGCTACCAGTTAAAAGACTAGCTACTCCTGAAAGATATGGAATTTCTTTATAAATACCTTCTCCCTCCCATGATGATGGGTCAAAGAGTCTAGGTCTTGATTCTTGTGGATTTTGATAGTTTATCTGTTTAGCAAAATCTTCTATAGACATATAAGGGTTAACTCCAGGCATCATCGGTATTGTAGGTGGAGAACCTGTTTGCAGTCCAATAACTCCACCAGATGCTGCCATTTGCACTCCTTCAGGTGGCATACCACCCATGGCTTGCATAGCTGCTTCAGAAGGCATTCCTCCCTGAGGAGGCATTCCTCCCCCTTGGGGACCACCCTGTGCTAATAGATTCTGAATGCCTTCACGACCCTGCCTAAACTTTTCTACCTGTTGGTCTGCCGTAGAGCCTGGAGGCATATCAGCGGCTGTTTGAGCAGCCTCTGTAGCGTCTCTGACATAGGTACGGCCATTCATTTCACCAAGAAGAACGGATGGCTCTAACTCTATACCTGGAGGTAAGACAGATCCCTTCTGCTCATACTCACCAAGAATATCACCATCGGTCATATTTCTTGCTATTCGTTCTTGTTCTATAAAGCTTAAGCGTGCCATTGTTAGTTCCTTACCTATTTAATTACCAGTTTCTACCGCCACCGCCACCGCCACCGCCTAGTCCCCGTGAAAATGCACTCTGCATGGACCCTTGACCAAAGTCTCCTACTCTTGTCTGATTACCTGCTGTCTGATTACCTGCTGCGCCACCAAATGCGCCACCAAAATTTTGGTTCTGCTGATTTTGTTGTTGTTGATTTTGGTTCTGCTGATTTCTAAACGCAGTGTATGCACCCATTCCACCAAGCCCTGTAGCCGCCAAGCTTTGGAATCCTGTAGGACCTTGACTGCTAGGCATGTGTACGCTCTGTGTTTGAGAGCCTTGATAGGGTAGTTGACCCATTGCACCAAGCTGCCAATTAATATTTTGCCTTTCTTGGTTCATTGCGTTTATACGATCTTGTTCCTGCAAGTTTAATGCTTGCTGTTGCCTATCTTGTCTATAGCCGCCAACACCCATTAGATCTTGCATTCTAGCCATTTGCTGTTGCTGCTGTTGTGCACCAAGGTTTGCTTGACCACCTGCAACGCCAGCCATCTGGCTACCCATTCCTGCCATAGCTTGTGCTGTTTGTCCCGCCTGTCCAATCATTTGTCCCTGTTGGCCCATGGCTCCAAGCTGTGCTTGGTAACCTTGTTGGCCTAAGTTAGCAGCAGCCTGTGCTGCTTGAAGTCCTTGCCCCATTCCTGCTTGTGCGGCTTGGAATCCTTGCTGTTGGCCTTGTAAGCCAAACTGTGCACCTTGAGCAGCGGCCCTTTGTTGGGCGGCTAGTCCTGATGCTCCAGCTTGTGTTGCTGCCTGCTGTGCACCAAGCTGCGCCTGTTGACCTGATAACTGTCCTTGCAACCCTTGCATTCCAGCTTGTGATCCTGCTAAAGATGTTTGCTGTTGTGCAGTCAATCCTTGCATTCCAGCTTGTGATCCTGCCAGTGAAGCTCTTTGTTGTGCAGCCAATCCTGCCAAGCCTGTTTGTGCCCCTGCTTGCTGTGCGCCAAGTTGACCCTGTATACCTTGCATTTGTCTAGCAGCGCCCGCGTCAGCCATTCCTGCGGCCTGTTGTTGAGCCTGCATCTGTGCAGCCGTACCTTGTTGCGCCTGACCTACACCTGTAGCTCTAGCTCCAGCCGCTGCTTGTTCTGCACCAAGTCCTTGCTGCAATCCTTGCTGACTTGCAGCCCTATCTGCTTGAAATGCCTGCTGTGCAGACTCAAATGCTTTCTGTTGAGAGCCACCAATAATATCAGCAGCCTGCTGCGATACATCTTTAGATCTTTGTGCTGCCTGAACACCTGACCTCATAGAACCCTGTGTTCCCATCAGTGCTTCTTGAGATCCAGCTTCTTGTCCTTGTATTTGCTGAAACTCTCTAAGCGCCTCTAACTGTGGATCAGTAACACCTTTGGTATACTGTGACATATAATCAGATAGATCAGCAGTTCTTTGCTGTGCTGGATCTTGCATGGTACCAGAAAGTGTTTCCATTCTGCCAGCAGCGGTATCCTGTGCCGTCTGTCCTGCCTGTCCCGTCTCTGCTGCCGTTCTACCCATACCTACCATTCCGCCAGTTCCCGTTGCACCACCTGCAAATTGTTGCTGCATAGCGGCTGCATCTGCACCAGCACCAGCTAGGTTAGCACCTGTCTGGCCCATCTGCTGCATTCCCGCCTGTCCTAATGCAGCCTGCTGGCCTCCCAAGGCTTCTTGCCGTGCTTGGGTAGCTTGACCTGCGGCAGCCTGTTGGCTCCCTAGGGCTTGCTGTTGTGCTTGAGTAGCTTGACCTGCGGCAGCCATTTGTGCGCCTGTCTGGCCCATCCCTGCGCCTGTCAGGCCCATTTGTGTCATAGCACCTTGACCTAGTGCTGCCTGTTGCGCACCTATACCCTGTTGTTCTTGTTGTGCTGCAAGACCTGATTGTCTCATGCCCGCGCCAGCTAGTTGTCCTTGCATTCTAGCCTGCGCCCCAAGCCCACTTATACCACGAGCATTCTGTAAAGCTAAGTCTCTAGCCTGCTGTCCCTGAAAGCCCATATTGGTAGCTAAGTTTTGTTGCTGCTGACCTATGCCGCCCATTTGATCGTAACCACCCTGAATCATTTGTGCAGCAGTTCCGTAAGACTGACCTGCTTGCTGGGTTCCCATAGGACCAGCACCCATAGCGTATTGCTCTCTTGCCAGTAGTGCTGTCTGAGTAGCTGGATCTAAACCAGCTAGTCTTTGGTTGGGAGATGGTTGATATCCCTGCTGTCCAGATGCTACAATCCTATCTGTAAGATTAGCATATTGGTTTGCAACTGCTGGATTAACCTGGAAACTCGTAACCGCAGAACCACCTGCTGGAATACCACCATTTTGCAGTGATATTACACCACCAGAAGCCCTCCCTCTCCATCCCTGAGCTTTTTTTGCTAAATATTCCCTATCACTAAGTGCATCTGGCCCTGAGACAGGGCGACGTAAAGCTCCCGTTATCCCTGGAAGCATATCTACAAGCAGATCTGCACCTGCTAGTGTTGTTCCTCCAAGACCGCCCCCACCATACATATAGAGCTTCTTTAATAGGCTATCTTCCTCTTTAGCTGAATCAAAAATGTTTTTAAGAAAGTCTAGACGATAGCTATCCTCGCGTCTACGAGGAGTTCTAGCTTTCTGTAGCCCAAGTACGCCACCCGAAGGGTAGCCTGGATAATCTTTTTTTCTAGGCATCTCTTGACCTCATCATTTCTAACTGTTCTGTTGTGGCTTCCCAGGCAGGTCCGCCTGTAAGCTCAGGATTCTTGGCTGCGGCCATTGTAGCAGCATCTGCTATTCGAGCTATATTCTCACTAGTATCTTCAGGTTTAATTACAAACTCGCCACCCCTAACCACAGCACCAATAGGAACTTGTCCACCAGTAGCTAGGGCGCGTTGCAATCCTGCCTTTACTTCTTCATCCGAATACCCAGGGGGTGCAGCTACTGCAAGTCTGTCATCTACAGCACCAGTAGCTTCGGGCATACCATCATTGTGGAATGGTATGTATCCCTCTGATACTACATCTTCAAGGCCGCCCATCATTTGTTGTTGTGCGCGAATCTCATTCGCCTGCGACGAAATAAATCCTGGGAACAGTTGTTCTACTTCCGCAAACAACTCATCTACCATCGCTGGTGGCAACTCACCCTTTAATCCCTGTACTACAAGTTGCTTAATCTCTTCAGGAACATCTTCTATGCTAGATGCAGCAGGAACTTCTAACCGCTCTCCTATCTGTCCACCCTCTGCTGTGCTTGCAACAGTTTCTTCTTCTTTTTCAGGAGGTGCAGCCTTACCTATATTTTCTATAAATGCTTTCTGCTCTTTAGAAAGCGGATTATTCCGCGTCGGAGTCAGCATTGTTTCATACTCTGTTACTGTTTTTGGTACGAATGTTGTTTCTGGTGTCTCTGTTGTTTCTGGTGTCTCTGTTGTCTCTGGTGTCTCTGTTGTTTCACTAACCGTAACAGTCGGAGCTAAAAGCTTTGCATACTCATCTGCTGTTGTTGTTGCTGGCAAAGTTGCTGCTGTCTTTGGCAACTTATCTAAAAATGATGAATCAGGTGATGGCATAGGTGCAGTGCCCGCTATCTGTGCTTCAGTAAGTGTTACGGGATCTACACCGCCTGCATCAACAGATATAGGCGTTGTCTTAGTTAAGTCAGGAGGAGTTGATGCCCCAGGAGAAACGGTAGCATCTTCTATTGTTCCTTCAGGTGGGCTAACGGGTGCATCATCTGTACCTGTTGTATCCAAAGTAGAGCCACCTGCACCTTCAATAAATGCTCTTTGTTCTTCTGTTAATCCACTTGTATCCTGTGGAGCAAATGGGTTTAACCCAGTCATTGTTGCTTCCTCAGGCGGACCAGTATACATATAAGCCTCAGGATGTAGTCCAGGTATGTAGTCTGGATGTACTGTCTGAGCGCCTGTATCAAAAGAAGTTGCTTCTACGCTGCTACCTTTCCCACCCCCTCCACCAAAAGCACTTTTTGGCATGGCAGGGTCAGACAAGTAACCTCTAAGCCTTGCAGTGCGATCTTCTGCTGAGTACCCTCCAGACAAATCCTCATAACCATGTCCCATATAAGGTCTATCCCCAACATTCATCCATTCATTACGATTTCCAAATTCATCCGAAAATTCAGGGCTATCGAAATAGCGAGAACGCCTAGATCCAGTACGATTTCCTGATGTTGCTGAAATGTAGTCTCCTAATTCTTGATATATATCTCCTGGGTCGAACTCCTCACCTTCTTCTCCATACATTCCACCACGCTGATACGCTGGAATTACCGCACCTTCTGCACCCTGCATTACACTAAGCCCGCTACCTTGTACATTTCCTGAAAGCGCACTTTGTGGTAATTGGTTTCCGCCACCCATAAGTATTTGTTCATTTAAGCTGTAACCTGGAACATTACCAGAAGCGCCTCCAGCTTCTTCAAAATCTTCCGCAGCTATCTGTCCCGATAGGTTGCCCATCATTGGATAAAGCATGGCAACCTTTTTAGGGTCCATTGCCATCTCTAAGGCTTTATCAAGACCCGCACCTGTACCTTTTGCTATTTCACCGACCTTACCTAAAAGACCTAAATCTTTAAATCCTTCCTTGCCTAGCGCTTCTCCTATTCCACCTTTGAGGGACTGTACCCCCTTGCCTCCTAAGTAACCCATAGCTCCACCCATTAGGGCAGACTTAAGGCTTTTATTTTTAATCCCACCGATTAATGCACCCACTCCAGCACCTGCAAGCGGGCCACCAAAGAAACTCGCAGCAAGTGGTGCAGCTTTTAGTGCTATGTTTTTAAGAAAACCACCTAATCCATATGCGGGAATGTATCCACCATCAGAGTAGACCATGGGTACTTCGCCACCACCCATATACATGGGTACTTCGCCACCACCCATATACATTGGCAATTCTCCACCATGCGCCCTACCTGCGGGCTTTATTTCCATTGTCCACTTAGTCGGAGGACCACCTTGTGCTTGACCGCCACCCTGCGAAGGAGGAGGAGAAAGTGGTTGTGCAAACCCTCTTGGAGCAGGACTCCTTCTAGTTTCCTCAATGGGTTGATAACCTGGATTTCGTCTTACTGGTGGCCCCATTACGGCTGCTGGATCGGTTTCTGGATTCTCAATCGTTGGTTTAGTCCACTGTATATCCTGGGGCACAGCCATTTCAATTTGACGAGGACGAAGCATCCTCATTTCATCACCTGAATGGAATGCGCGCCTCTGTTGCCTCATTGGCCTCTGTTGCATTTGTTGTTGCAAACTGACACCTTGACCTATAGCAAGTCTACCATCCATGTGAGGCCCACGTTGTTGCATAGTATTTGGTAACATTTGTTGCATTTGTTGTTGCAACATCTGTTGCCTCATTGGCTGTCTGTTCTGCATCTGTTGCTGCATAGGCAACGGTGCCGATGTGATCTCAAACTGTTTAGTTAATGGATTCCATTCGCGACCTGACATACTAGCTCGTCTCCACGCCAAATAAAGTAAATGCTATCTCATCTGCTGCTGAGGATCTGATGGTTATTACATCATCATCGCTCAGTGTTATACCAATGATTATAAAAACAGAATCGTTGGCGGCCAAAGCCTTATCGTAGTAAATGTAATGTTCACTTGCTACGGTTGCACCCAGCGGACGCACGGCTACTCTAAACGAAGGCGTGTTCCCTGTGAGATTGCAGGCGACGAGCGAGCTTACTGTAGTCTGAGTGTCCTCAGGTACAGTGTATAGGTCTGCGTTATTTGTGTCCGCAGGTGCTGCTTGTCCCAGTACCTTTAATGTATCAGCCATTACTAGCTCCTAGCAATAAGAACTGATACTTCCGTAACGACAAAGAAGTGTCCTTGTCATCTTGCGTTTTTACAGCATGTATGTCGCTACTCACATCTTGAAAGTTTTGCTCTATAGTTCTTCGCGATAAGCCTTCGTCGTATTGTTCATAATCTTCTGGTGCTACATTTAATGCTCTGTATGTTTTTAATGTCATCTTCTACTATCTCCTCTACCATCAAGTCTCACAAATCCAAGCCGCCAACCATACCCTAGTCCATCACTTTGAACCTTCATAGACATCTGCCTAGCCCTTGCACGCACAAAGGCTTGTGAGGTGCTTGAGGTAAATGCTGCTGATGCCACAGAAACCTGAGCATCTGCTGGAAAGTTATGACCATTAAGACTGATCGTAACTTCATCATCGGAGCCAGCACCAGTAAAATAAAAATCAGGTATTATTCTATGAATAGACCAAGTTTTATCTCCCTCTCCTAAGTCCATATCACCCGTTTCAATGTATGCAGTCATCGCTGACCCATCATCATCATATCCATTTTCATGGCTATACAAGAAATTTTCGTAACTAATCTTTACTGTGCCGCCACCGCCAGTAGCAGCAGTTGCTGTGTCTGCTATCGTAATTGTGTAGTTGTCCGCATCGGTTACTGACACAACGGTGTGTTCATTGTTTAACAAAACTTCTTCCAGTCCCCCGACAGTTGAAGCACCGCTAATAATTATAGTGTCGCCAACGGCTAGGCCGTGGGCCGTACTATTAATAGATACATTACTTGTAGAGGCAGTTGTAGTTGTAAGCGGGTTACCACCTAAGTTTTTAGAAATAATAGAAGGAGCAAGTGGGTATGACTTTGTATTTGCTTGGCTCCATGCCCCACGAACCAGAGTGCCAGTGTACCACACATTATCTTCGTAGTTGTAAATAACATACCTATCGTTTTCACCACTGCCTGATTCAGATGGATAAAACCACATTACCTCAGAAAAATCAGGATTATGTCCTGCTACAACTTTGTTTCGTTGTCCTAAATCAAGGTCATCAAACACCGTGCTTAGTACAGGGCATTGTAACTTTTGCACTGAACCTGCGTAACTATAGAAATCTCCTCTATCCATAAAGAAAATCCTACCATTAGCATTAACCGCAGCATTTGGAGAAATCATTGACATACCCTTCGCAACTTCTGTAAACGAAAAGTAGTAAGGGCTTCCAATGTATCTCATACTTGTTAAGCCAACATCGGTCCAAATTATTATTTCTTGGCGAGTAGATAAACCGCCTATAATTTCTGAGCCAGAAGCCAATTCTTGACCACCTGCACTATTTGTAGATAAGGGTTGCCATGTTCCCACTGTTGAAGCACTGGACCATCTAACATTAAGAGGATTAATATCAGTGGAATTAACACCCGTGCATCCTAAGGCTACTACATGACGGCCAGTATCTGACATCAATACTTGGTAAGCGCCTACGGGAGGATAGTATGTACCAGCCTGGTAGGTTGCTACAACACTGCTTCCACCACCAGTGGTGGTACTGGAGGCCGCATCGCCAGTATCAACTGTAAAAGTTCTTTTGTTGGGTACAGTAGCAATAGTATGTTCTTTGTTAATATTTGCTGCGGCCACACCACCAACATCAGCCGCTCCTGATAAAGTAACCTTGTCTCCCACAACAGCCCCATGTCCACCTTTGTCCGTTATCGTAATAACACTAGAAGTATTTGTTACAGATATAGGATTAGACAAAAGAGTTAGCGTTCTTCTTGTTGCTTCCTCTAGGGGAATCGCTCTAGTGGATGTACCATTACTTTCATCCCAATAAAAAATCTTACCTTGGCGAACACACGCAATCATATCATCACCAAAGTTATCCATAGACCATATTCGTAGCTGACTGGATTGCCCAATAGATGTCGCGGAACCCCATGTGGATGAACCCCATGTGCCTGAGCCATAACCACCACCATCTACAAAAACATCTAGTCCTGTGTTGATTTGAAATGCTGCGGTTACACTGCTTCCACCTTCTCCAGTATCCGTAGATGTAGCCTGTGCATCGCACACAACTCGAAACTTTGTATCAACATTAGAGCCATCTGGCGCACCTAATGCGACTATACGATGTTCTTTATTAATGCTACCAGTACCTATGCCGCCTGAGGCAGTAGCACCAGCAATAGTTACATAATCGCCTGATACAGCCCCGTGAGCAGAAGAGGTGGTAAACGTAATAACTGCGGTTTCATCTACCGTAGCTATCGGATCACTGCCTAGGGTTACCGTACTCCTAACTGGAGTAATATCGTAATAACCACCACCAAGGTTTACATACAGCTTTAAATGTGTTCCAATTCCCGTATACTTACTACCACTATCGGTCACCCAGTCATGCAGCTTTCTGCAAGTGCCTAAAAAAGAAGCAGTAATATACTTGGCCCATCCACCTATCTTTTCGGCAAAGCCCTTACGAAACCTTACCTTGTCAGCATCATACCAAGTACCTTCCGCTGTATACCTAGTGCCATCAGTAAACATTCCTGGCTTAGGTGAAACTTTCATAAAACCCATATTAGCACTTCCATCGTTTTCTAGCTTGCCTTAATCTAGAT
>TARA_R110002110_G_scaffold52151_1_pt1 | contig 33204 bp, 38 predicted proteins | sample TARA_R110002110 | Tara Oceans TARA_R110002110 (sample SAMEA4397330) | marine metagenome | biome: Polar Biome; feature: [SRF] surface water layer (ENVO:00010504); material: water (ENVO:00002006), including particulate matter (ENVO:01000060) such as... | depth 5 m | reverse complement strand
CCCTCTCGTTCTTCAAACTCTGTCGAAGCCATAGTACCTGTAGTTTGTTCTGTATTAGACACCACAGCGCTCCAAGAAGAATTTCCCTCTAAACTCATAGCGTCATATACTTTTACATCGCTAGGATTAGCCCTTGATATCATATTTAAAGTAGAAGAATATTGAACCCCGTAAAAATTATTTCTAGTTTCATTTACATTGTGTCTATACATCTGGCCTAATCGGAAAGAAAAGAATCTGTTATGCAAGTGCTCATACAGATCTCCACGGAAAGAATAAAACGTTAACCAAAATTCATTTTTTGTAGAGTAAGCTATAGTTTCTGGGCTCACATGATTATCTGTACCTGTAACGGTTACATTTACAGAGCTACCGTCAGATTGTTTTATTACAGTTGACGGGATATCTATAGAATTGTCTTTTAAAGATAAAGAACCATATCCTATTAAAGCTCCATTGCCTGTCATAAACTTTACGCTTATAGAACTTGTGCTTGCTCTATAAGAAGTATCTACATATGCACTGCCTTTTTCCCCTAACTTATCTAAAAACACAACGCCATTACCAGAGTTTTCCCAATTAGACGAGTCTAATTGAAATTTATCTGCACAAAGCTCCCATGTATTTTGACCTCCCTTTTTATAAACCACATCTACCAATCCATCACTAAAAGTAGTGTTTGATTGTGACGCTGTAGAAATAGTAGATTTCTGCACAGTGCTTAATGTCCCACCATTTTCGGCAGGAACGCTAACCCTAGCAGAGTGAATATCAAGAACAGTTAAAATGTATTCATCATTATCTGGATCGTATCCTCCACGGAGTTTTAAAGATTGTGATAATGATGAAAGCTCAGAAAACCTATTAGAAAAATAAGACTCCATACTAGCAGAGCTTATAGCCTTAAGGCCTTTACCACTAATTTCTACTACAACTCCACTAGAAACGTCCGCAAAATAAATTTTACCTAAAGCGGTTTTAACACTTTCTGGCTGCATACCTGGGCCATAGTCTCCTGCGTAGTAGGTGTCTGTACCTAACACATCCACCGAAGTTACTAATTGGCCGCCACCTGCATCTTGTATTAAAGTTCTACCTACAGGGGTGCTTACAATTTTGTTTTCTTGAAGCACCATTATCGTTTCGTTCTGATCTATAAGATAACATATAGACCCATGTGAGGTATTGTAGTCTTTGAATGGGAATAAAGACGGATTAAAGCTTGAGTAAAAATTCCTCAAAGAATCAGCAGGCGTTACGTCACTATATGTTACAGAAGCTATTCTTTGCACCTCTCCAGTGTCAGGCATTTCTATGTGAGCCCTACCTATGTCTACAGCTTTAGAATCAAAGAAATCGTTTGCGCTTTGATCTTCTATAAAAACAGTGTCATACTCTTGAACATCTATGTTCGTCGGATCGTAGTAGTGACTAACTACGTTTGAAAATCCTCCATAGCCAGGTCCGCCAGAATCTGTTAAGCTGGTTGGGTTAAATAACATTTCTCTTAACCTATAGTAAACGTCTCCTTGCTCTAAAGTAACGGATCCATAAAAAATACTATCATCACTAACAGCAAGCTGATAAGTTACTCCTTGCTGAACATTATTTAAAGGAGTAAATTCATGCACGGTGTATCGAAAAAAGCCATTTCCTAAAGGTAAAATTGCAGCTATCATGATAAATCCAAAAACAGAATTAAGATTTGTTGTTATTGTATCTCCTACAAAAAGTTTTTCGCTACTAACAAAAGAATTAGAAGAAAGTGAATTTATTACGAAAGAGTTAGCTACAGAATTACTTCTATCGCCAGCATGTGTTCTTTCTCCATTTACCTCTACAATATCAAAGACTTTTCCAGTCTCGTAGTACACTCTTTCTTCTACACTTTTTTTAGGTCTAAAAATTTCTACTACACAACGTTGACTAAAAAAGTCTTCACCAGTAATAACATTATTTCTCGTAAACCCTTCAATATTGTTATCCTGTATAGTCAACCACCAACCTGTTCGTCTGTATGCTTTTTCATCCTCTTGTGTGGACAGACCAACATCGCTTAATTTTATCGGGTTCTTTTCATCGTCTGAGTAAAACTTATACGATGTTATTTTAAACTCATGCATTGGGTATTGCACGGCGTTAGTTGCATCTCTAAATTGCATAACCCTTAATACATCACCTTCTACATATTCATAGCTTTTATTTGATCCTTTTAATTCTTTATACGAATTAACCTTTCCCTCTAAAGGCCTAAAAGATAAATATATTTGAGAGGTAAGAACATCATCTAACCCTTCAGTAATACGCTCCGTACTAGTAGCATATACCCCTCCTGCAAACTCGGTTGTTGTTCCTAAAGCTGCTTCTGCTACAGAAAATTGAAGAATTGATTCGTACGTTGTGTTTAATGTATATACTGGAGCCCATTTAGTCGCCCAATAAGGAGGGTCGTGAAGTATTTTTAAATCTATTTTTGTAGGGCCTTCGTTTCCAAATCTATCTACATTTCCAAAATGCGCTACGTTAACGTTATCTATAGGCTGAACTCCAGAGCACCTGTTTCTATGATCATAATAAACAATACCAAACTCATGTGTAGCACCAGCTTTATAAGACTGTAGAGGATCGCTACCTTCTTGAATTATAGTTACGTCCCCATTAATAACCCTATAATTTCTCCAGTAAGTAGTAAGTTCATTATCACCGCTTTGGTTGTCAGCAAGAGTTTGTCCAAAACCATTGGTTTGTCCAAAACCTAGTTCTATACCTATTTGACCCTCGTTGTAAACAGCATATTTTATAGTAGCATTATTGTTAAATAAAGCAGTTGATGGGGCTACATATGCTTCGAAAACACTCACGCCAAAATCAGAATCTACGCCCTCTGGAACAAAAACATTATCATGATAGGCAAGTGGACTTAAACTTGATGCATTTCTATCAGCTTTACCTTGCCATGCATTTAAGCTAGCATTGATCATTTTTACTTTACATCTAACGGCATCACTGCCAGCTATAAATGTTCCAGAGTCTATTCTAAAAGTTAATAGCCCTTGTAACCAAAGCCACATTCTATCCATATCTTGTATAGCACTAGGGTAATCCCCAGGAGGCAACTCTGTTTGAACCATAGTACTAGCGCCAGAAAATGCATGAGTATGACTAACTGTAGGGTACGAATCAGCAAATTCAAATTCATCAGGACTTTGCACAGAAACTATTGCTGTTTGTCCAACTAATGCTGCAAGTAGTATATCAGAAAACTCTTGTGCTGTAGTAGCCGATCCATCGTAAGGAGCTTGTATAGTAAAAGTTACATTACTGCTGGGCCAAAGGTTATTTATATTTCCTCTAGCAGAGCTTGGGTCTAAATAGGTAACAGCTTCGCTAACATTAATAACACCATTGTTTCCAAAACTTACATTTAAATCAGTTTCAAATCCCATATTTGATGCTCCCCCATGAGTGGCTATCATAAACTCACTACACGCTAAAGTGACGTTTGCACTAATCGTTCCTGGAGCTGTGTTTGAAAGATCCACCTCACTTAGATCAATATCAAAATGCACTCCGTCTGTATTTTCTTCAAAAGTATGTACTAGATTGGGCTGTGCAGAAAATATATTTTGACCGTTAAAGTCGTTATTAGGACCTGGAATTGTTTGTGCAGCTAAGTTTTGCGTTACACCATGCCAAGCGTGCCAATAGTTAACTATATTTTGCGCACCAAGAGCTACGCTTTCAGACTCAAAAAATATAATAGGAGCGCCTGCATCAGTCGTTGTAGCGTTACTAGAAAAATTTACAATAAGAGCTATTCCTCCAGCAATGTCGATATTACTATTGTTTTGACCTGCTAAAAAAGAAGGGAAGTATAAAGGAAAAGGTAAAACCTTAGTAGTTATATTGTCAAAACCTTCAAGGTAATTACCGTAAAAAATTCTGTTATTGCTGAAAGCTTGAGCAAAAGCTTTCCTTGGAACAGCATCAAATAATTTATTAACCTCTTGATCTGGAGCAAAAGTATACACTCCGTCATTAACAAATCTAAATATATGAGGAGCTGTAAGCCCAGAGTTATCAATTTCTCCAATCCTTACAAAAGCACCTTCGTTGTTTTTTCTAGCAAAAATTCTTAATTTCCTAACTGGCCCATCTGAACCTATTAAGTTTAAGTCTATAGCGTTGTTTAACTCTCCTAAAAACGTAGATGCGGTAGAAGTAAAATATAAATGCGTCTGACTTACAGCAGCTTCTGAATACATAGAAAGAGCGCTTACCTCTCCATCGTCATACACATACTGATAAGTAAATTGGAAAATGTTTTCTTTTAAGCTATTTGCTTTTAATGTTTCGTCATTAACAAACGTAAATGTAGGAGGCGTTTGTGGCGGTTGCTTACACACAGTAAGGAACAACTCTGCGCTAGCAGCTGCGTCTATATTTGCGCTATACCCACCTTCTAAAGCTCTTGTTGCGTTTATTTTACGTGGCTCGTTTCTATTATCCGTAAAGTACAGAAGGTGCTCCCCAAACTGATTTATTACTACATCAGCCTTTACGAAATCAAGGTAGTTAAAGTTTAATGCGCTGTTTTCATAAACTTTAAAGTATGTATTAGTGGTGTGCTTATACTGATATATCCCGTGAGCACCACCGAGATTACATATAAAAAAGTATATACACTTACCCTTTTCACTAGCAACAGTTCCTATAGTAACGTTTATACCATCAAACCCCGATCCTGTAGGGATTGCATCCGCATCAGAATTTGGGGCTATAGCAGTATTACCAAGAACATTTTTTAATATACCTTGATCGCCATCCGACTCATGAGATACACGCACGTTAAGTGCGTCTGACATCTCCACTCCTTTAATAAGTCTAGCGTCCTCATCCTTATTAAGGTATTGAGGTATTAGTTTATCAATAGCCATTAATACTTAGGTGATTGTTTAAAGTTCTTACGAATAGTTTTAAGAGCCTCTTCTTTAGCAAACGACTTTAACCTAGCGTTAGCTTTTCTACGCTCGTTATAGTACTCTGAGCGAGCCCTAGACTTCTCAGCCATAGGAACGCTACTCTTTCTTTCTATAATCCTAAAGTAGATATATGCTCTGAGAGCTTCTTCAGCCTGGATATGTACCGTAGGGTTTATCGATCTAGCTTCGTCAGCAATATATTCTATTACTATTTCGTTAACACTACTGTTCGAAGAAAACTCTATTCTGTTTTGGTCTAGGTTAAGCCTATACTCGCCTTCGTAAAACCCACCACCTAAACCGTAGATCTGACCTATGTTGTTTTGGTATATGTAGTTAGAGAATACAATGAAGTCATCTGCACCAAACACCCCTCCAGTAGCTACCCCACCTTTGGAGTCTACCCTATCAAACACCCCGTCCCCATCACTATCTATAGAGTTCCCTGCAGCATCAGTTTTGTAAGCTTGAGAGTAGTTTATGTTTTTGTTTTCTCCAAACACATGCACCAACCCGTCGCTACCTACAATACCTACTTTTACTAAGTCTACAAAATCATCTGGCAGTTCAACAGTATTGTTAGATCCTGCTGTAAGTTTTATAGAGCGTATTCTTTGAAGTAAATCAAAACCCATCTCCCTAATACCACGCAAGGCATAGTTGTGAATAAGAGTGTCGGAGGCGTTGTTTGCGTAATCATCACCCTCTAGCGTAAGAACAAAGTCATTGACTACTTGATCTACTGTAACTAAATTTCTTGCCATCTCTTATCGTCTTTGTTGTGTTGATTGTCCTCCTGTAGCATATGCATATACATCTCTATCACGAAGGTTTACCCCTATAAGTTTACCCATTTCTACAACCAACTCAGAAGTGTAGTGCTCTGGTAGCTCAAAGTCTACTGACGTAGCAGCGTTGTAAGCTTCTTTACCATTTGATAGAGTAAACCCAAACATAGGAAGAGCTACAGTTCTTGCTCCAGTAGTGGGGCTCAACCCCTCTGGCTGCTTATAGTAGCGCATTGTAATTCTGTTTACGCTTGTCGGGAATACAGTTATTGTATCCCTTACAAGCGCAACAGGCTTTGTTCTAGTCGGTGCCGAAAGGCTGCTTAAAAGTATTCTGTCGATCTTCTCCTCATCGTACACTGAGTCTATCATAACAGAGTTTGTTACGTCAAGCACTACATCACCAAATGTCTTAAGACTAATCAGTCTAGCAAAGTCGTCAGGCTTAGCAAACGATCCACTTGCCTTAGCGATGTTTGACTGTACAGAAAAGACAGCAAGGTCTTCTTTAATCTGCTTACTTCTAGACTTATCTCTTGCGGGATCTACGTTTCTTTTACGTAGAGCCTCCACATTAGTAAGCTCTTGAAATAACTTATTAAATATATTCTGTTGTGCTATAGGGGCAAAAGAGTTGAACTCCGTAGGAGTAACAAACCCTCGCTCATCTTTGTTAGCTAAATCGCTTAATGCGTTATATACCTCTCTTACGCTTGCCATTAGATTTATAGTTGTATGGCAAATATAAGAAAAAGGGGGCAGTGCCCCCTTTTACCCTCAGCTATGAGTTTGTGAAATGTATTTAAGCAATCTCTTCGAGCTGCCTGTTTATTTCATTGAGAACAGATGAACCTTTATCTGTCAAGCAAAAGCGTGTCATCGTGTCAATTGCATCTTGTCCTACAGGTACCGAAACTACGAGTTTTCCTGTATCTGACCAAACAATAACTCCCTTTTTTTCTGATATGATTTGAAAGTCCATTGCTTGCATAACGCTAGTTCGTGCGTGAACAAGTGGGTTATCGAACATCTCAATAAACGTTTGTGGCTTTTTCTTAGCGTATAATACCAGAGCTCTTTTAAGCTGCAAGTCTTTTTGATTCGTATTGATTTTCAAAGACATAGCTACAGGTAGTAGCTCCTCTATAGGTCTAGCTTTGATTAAAGATATAGCGTCGTGAACTAAGAACTCGTCTTCTATTTCTTTTTCTACATCTACAGTTTTATCTATCAACTCAAAAGCACCTCCACCATTAGCTTGATTGTCTGGGTGTTTATCTAAATACTCAATTAAGTTTGGTTGATCTGGTTTAACAAAAAGCATTTTATTTCTAAAAATTACATGCTCTCGAATAGCTTGATCAGACTGCTCATCTACATAAATAGATGGCTCTCCTGGACAGTATCTAATAGATCTTCTTTGCCCAGTTTCTTTATCATAAACTGTTAATCTACTTGCTTTAAGTTTAAAATATACACCACCTCTACCGTTAATAGTTTGATAAAGCTTAGGCAATTTCTGCTCGTCAGGAAGCGTTCTTTTGATAGTAGACTTCTTAGCTTTTACAGCTTTCTTTGGCGCTGCCTCTGGAGCAGGGCTAGTCTCTTTACGAGTTATTGGACGGCCTCGTTGTGCCGTAGTTTTTTCTTGTGTCATAATTAAATAATATTAAAGTAAAAGGAAAGTGGGGAGAGCCATTCCCTCCCCCTTTCTTATAGTAGCATATACAGTTATTAGTCTCTATCAATAAATAGAGCAGTACCTGCGTTGTCGTTATCGTCTGTTCCTACAGTTCCGTCTACTTGCCATTGGCTGTGTCCTGCAGATGAAAAGCTTACAGCAATACATCGCACAAAACTACCAACCTCACCTCCTGAATCTGCTAGAGCTCCAGTTAGATTGATTTGGTTTACATCAGCAGCAGTAATCACGCTTGAAACAGCTCCACTGTCTGCAACGTTAGCTGCTATGCCGAGAGCTCCAAAGAACACGTCACCAGAAGTATCATGCGTTGTAGCAGTTAAGATATCGATACCTCCAGTATTCTCTGTGTTTACAAAGAACTCATAGTAAGTACCGATATTAGTAGCAGTAATAGTAGGTAACGTAATAGTAGTCGCAGCGTTAGAGCCAACATTTACTGTAAAAACAGTACCTGAATCAGCAGCGGTTAAAACCGTTGTCTGAGCAACTATATCTACAACTTTCTTACGTATACCAACATCTCTGCCGATAGGATCAACACAAGAACCCGAAGTTCCGTGATTGCTAGAAGCGTATCTTTCATCTTCATCGTTAGCGATTTCAACAAAAGCATCACGACTCTTTGCAATACGAGTAGTTACATCATCGATAAACTCCTTCTCCTTATTAACAGCAGTTTCAACTGTAATAACAGTGTTACCGTTTACGTCATCAGTAAGAAATTCAAAAACAACGTGGTTTGCTTCGTTGTGACTTATTGACTTTAGGGCTGAATGCGGAAGACAAACAGCGTCGTCGGCAGCAGCGTTAAAATATAAATATTTATCCATTTTTTCTATTTGTTAAAAGTTAAACAGTTCCTTGAAGAAGAACGTGCTGGTTAGCAGATCTTGTAACAAGACAACATTCTGAACGGTAGTGGAACTTAGCGATGTCTTGAGTATCGTTAGTAAAACCAAGAACGCCACCACCAGTTACCCAGTGCTCCATCTCACGGTTGTAACCGCCAGCAGCCTTAAAGTTCATTTCTAGAGCAGGAGCTCTTTCACCTGAACGTGGATCTACTACGTTAGCAAGAGGAATCATTACACCAGCAGCTAGTCTGTTGTGAACGTCGTCATTACCAAGAAGTGTTGGATCGTTAAGAAGCTTAAAGCTGTTCTTGTGGAACGTGTATCCTCCACGAGAGAAAGACTTAAAACCTAAGTTTAGAGCCATGTCTCTATCATTGTTGAAAGCTCCGTAGCTAGCAGCAACACCAGAAGTAACAGTACCACCAGCACCAGCGCCAGCAATCATATCATCAAGAAGAAGGTCTTGGCGAGTAGCTGAGTAAACAGCGTATTCAGCAGGACATCCGTTCTTATCCATCTCCTTAATTAAAGCATCAAGGTCAGTCATACCAGAAGCTCCAAGAAGGTCTGAAGTCACCATACCACGATCTTCTAGTGCTGAGAAGTACCCCTCAGTACCAGCAACGTTAGCATCAAATCCTCCAGAGTTAGTTTTTGGAAGTCCAGCATCAGCATCACTGTTCGTAGCCTTTTGTCCAAGAAGCATTACCATCTCACGCTTATCCATAAAGCGCTGACGAGTATCCATTTCACCCTTGATGTAGTAACGGAAATCACCACCACCTACATCGATATAGCCAATGTTAGTAGCTTGTGATCCAGAAACCTCGAAAGACTCCTTTACGATAGCGTAAGGATTAGTTCTTTTAACAACGTTTGACTCAACAAAACGACCTGGCTGATCTGTTCCTTGGTTAAACATGTTGCCAATAATAGGCATATCAAGAACATCACCAACTGTTACCGTTACGGTAGGAGCAATAGGAGCTGAGCCTACAAGTGGCTTAGCATGGAAAGTTGTAGAGCCTGAAGCAATAGCAGCACCTGCAGCGTTAGAACCAACAACGATTAATCTATCAACTCCATTCATAAGGATAATATCTCCTTCACGAACAATAAGCTGAACACTAGAAGCGTCAGTAAAAGATCCGTCAGCAGCAACAACAGTACCGAAAGTAATACCACCAGTGATATCACCTAGAGCTCCTGAAGAGTCTGTAGTAGAGTTGTCGTCCTCTAAAGAACTAACAACAGTACCTCTTTGTGCCTGGTGTAGACGAGCTTCTTCGTAGTACTGAACTTCGTCAGCAGTACCGTTACTTGAAATAGCACCAGTCATTTTTAAAAATCCAGAGATGCCTTGATTACCGAAAGACTTCGATAGTTTAGCACGTACGTCTGGGGCGTTGACTTCATCAATGAAGTCGTACAACGAAGTATACTTCGTTGGATCATTTAATACATATAGGTTATTGTTAAGGCCTTTAGGGGCGCTACCAAATGTACCTGTATTTTGTGAAATAGCCATGATTTACAATTTTTGTAGTTATACTTTAAATGTCATGCCAGTGCTACCTCCGAGTGCGTTTAATAATTGTTCTTCAACTTTACTTCTTTGATCTGGTTGTTGATTGACATTTGGTCTGCTCGCATCAACATTTGCTGCTTGTGCTACAACACCTTTTGTACCGTCACTCAATCCTTGGTTATAGATTGACGAAATGATACCGTCGATATTGTCTACAAGAGCTCTATGTGCATTGAGCTTATCAAAATCCCAATCTCCAGAATCACTTACGTAATCGTTGAAGTACTCATCAAGCTTTGAGTTTTTTTGTACAAGCTGCTTTCTATAGTTGTCGTCAATACCAAATTTAAACGTTTCGTTTCCTGGTAGGTCGAACTCTAGATAACCGAAGTTTTTTGTTCTAGCAGACATGCTGTTAACCCAATCCTCATCAATAGGACTATCCATGTTGCCCGTTTCTGTTGCAGGAGCTTCGTATGAAGATCTTAATTCTGTAACAGATTTACGAGCTTTTTCCGCATCCATCTTAAGCTGAAGCTTAGACAACTTTATTTCGTCTTCACTATGAAAATCCTGGTCTAGCTTATACTTGTTTTTAAGTAACAGAGCCACATCGTCAGATGTAAGACTAGGGTTTTCAGAAGAAACTTGCAAACGCACTAAGGACATCTCATCCATTTCGGATGGATCTAATGATTGGTATCTATACCACTCCTCTGGTGTTCTACCAGTTTCTACGACGAACTTGTTGATCGCTGCTACACGCTCATCAATTTCTACGGGTTTATAAGAAATAGCTTCAGAAATAGAATCAAAACTATCGAAGTCTTTACCCAGCCTTTCGCTTAGGAATTGAAGAACCTCTTGGTCTACATTTACATCTTCTGCTTTCGCTTCCTGTTGTACAGGCTGTTCGGCCTGTGGGGTTTCTACCTGTTGAGCTTCTGGTTGAGGCTCTGGGGTAGGTGTTGAAACCTCAGCGTCAGGTTGTGCCTGAGCCTCGGTTTCTTGCGGCTCCTGTGTAGGAGCTTCTTGCGTAGGCGGCTCATCGCTAATAGCGAAGCCAGCCGACGCCATTGCTTCTTCTAAATCTTTATTCATATTATATTAAATTTATTTATATACATTCTAGTACTCGAATCCCAAGTACACAGCCAAGTCACCTCCATCAGCATTTGTTCCTCCCATAGTCCCTGCTGTTGAAATAGAAACTACCCTAGCCATTACAAACAGTTTGTCATCACTTTTGTCTTTAGATAAAATTACTGGTCCCGACTGAGCAGAATGCTCTACACTATCACCTGCATTATTATTTAATACACCGAAGTTAGCAAACGATCCTTCAGCCTCACTATTGCAACGTACAACAGCGATAGGTTGATTTAGTACAGCATTAGCAACAGATAAAGCTTCAGCAGCACCTGAAGCACCAAAAGTTCCCCCAGCATTGTCATGATGAAACAAAACAGCAACATCGTCTGCTGTTAATTTTTTTTCATAATCAACTATTGTAACACTAACTAGCTTACACGCATGAGCTGGAAGTACAACTTCTGTTGAATCAAATAATACATCACCAGCAACCATTTCAGCAGCCTTTGTATTTGGTGTTAATTTTATAAGTGAGTATCCCATAGTTTCTTAATTATTAAATAGACCAAAATCCATATTCAACAGATGTCGCTCCTCCGTATGATTCAGCTGTAATAGCTAAAGCGTTATACAATGGGAAGAAAGCAAACTCTCCAACTCTAATTTTAAACACTACGTTGCCGTCAATCTTTACTTGCAAAAAGTCCGTGCTGTTAGCCCCAGAAACAACTTTTATATATACATGTGAAAAAGCGCTGTTTGATGCAATCAATGCTTGCGCAGAGCCTGTAGCAATACTTGTTCTGGCAACATCAATCGTAGGAGCTGTTACAGTTAAGTTAGTAGAGACAGAAAAACTCAGAGTATCTGATGAGGTGTCTGAACTTGAAAATGATAAAGTCGGTGTTAGTGTCGCCATCTTATTTTAATTTCTTCTTTTATATAGTGCAAATATAGGGAATCTAGGAAATCTTATTTTTTACCGAATGTCTTCTTCTGACTCTTCGGCGGACTTTTGCTGTGCCCCCCTGCTTTCCATAAAAATCTATTAGCCCAATATGCGGCACTACCTTTACGTTTAATATTTTTTGCGTGTCTACTCTTAAAAGCTTTTCGTGCTTCAGGGCTGTAGTTGTTCCCCATCTTCTGATCACCAAAACGTACTACCTTTCCTCCCTCTTGCCCAGGTCCTATCGTAGAAAGAACTACAGCTTTTTTTGTAGAGTGATTTCTTGTGAGCTTTGGTTTGTTAACTCCTTTAAGCCCAAGCTTTTTTAACTTGTCTTTTATAGCCATCAGAAGTCGCTCATTATAATTTCATCAATAGCACCTTGAACGTCAGACTTGTTTACCTCCATCGTCATCATAATATTCGCCTGGAAGCGATCCACCTCCTCTCCGTTGTTGAACACAACGATTGTTGGTACCACGACGATCTTGTGCTCCATTTGTAACTCTGGAGCATCTGCAATGTCTACACGAGTTGTTGTGCAGTCGTTTAATTTTTCTATCCAAGGCACACTGTTCTGAGAGTTAAACGAAGCGTTAAACTCAGCAACACATATGCCGTCTTGATTAATTTCTGGGGCACTCTCCAGAGGAGATACATGCACCACCATTAACAAGGATAGAAGCGATAATACAAACAGTAGAGCAGTTTTCATTATTCATCATTTCAGTTTATCTATTTTTTCTTCGATGCGGTCTAAATCTTCTTTTAATTCAGACACATCTTCTTGAGTTGTCATAATTGTTTGGCGGACAAGTTGATCTTTCATATCAAACTCCATACGAGTAATCTCTGGATCTGTTGGTTCTGGTAGCTCCATAGCTAAAGCTATATCAGCTTGCAAAGCAAACCACATTCCTATAAGAGCTGCTAGCCCCGCTACACCCATGCCTATTGTTTTTAGGTCTAGTGTTACTTTAGTATCCTCTCCAATTTGTTTAGCCATTACAGTATTACATAATTTAATCCGACAGTAAAGTCATGCCATTCTCGATTCCAATACTTATTGTATTTACCTTCTAAGAAAACACCAAGACTCTTGTTTAATCTCCACCCAAAGATAAGGCCTGCACCGTAATCGATCCATTGCTCTCCGTTAGTGGTTTCGAAATAAGAATATTCACCCTCTGTGTTTAAGTGATATGGCATTACGCTAACCCAAGAATGCAGCCAAAAGTCCTTTGTAAACTGATAATAGTCGTAACCTAAAACAACAGAGTAGTTCCATTGACTAGGTAGTTCACTACGCTTACGATCTACGTAATCGTCTATGACTTGAGGAACAACAACTTGTTCCCAAACGTCAGAACTGTTAGCTATAAGCTCTCCGCTGGGAGTAAAGTATTCTTCAGCCTGAACATCAACAGTATATCCTTCTTGTAAAGCAAGGCTTGTATAGTGTAAGTTACCGTTAGGCAACACCCATTCATCCAAAGGGTTGTATCCATAGGGCTCTGATATACGCTGTGCTACACCAATATTAAAACTAAGTTTACTGTTTACATTTAATCTAAACCTTTGAGAACCTTCAAAGTATTCTACATCAGCAAAACCGTCTTGTAAGTACTCAGCTTTAGCTATCCAATTTTTTGCTACATAACGCAAGAAGTAGTCTTGATCTAAGAACTGCCTTCCTTGCTGTCTACGCCAGTCGGCTTCGAAAAGGAACTCAAACCCTTTTACCTTTCCGACATTTGCTGCATCACTGTAAGATCTTTCGGTGCCGTTGTAGAAAGTGTTGGCTCTGTTTTCATAGCCAAACCTTGCGATTTTCCTAACGCCTAAAGTAAGAGAGTAATCAAAAGGGGTTTCAATAATATCAGCCTGCAATCCGTTTGTAACAGAATAAAGATTATCATCAGCTACAGAATTACCACCACTTACAGCAGCGTAAAATGTAGCAAACTTAAATGTTTTTTTTAGCGTTTGACTTTTAGCTTCAAGTGATGATCCTAGTATAAATACCACAACCATAATTAAAGCATAAGTAATTATCGTTAAATCCCTTTCTTTTTTCATTACACTTCGAACCCAAAGTTTAGAATCATAAATCTAAACCTTTTTGCGTAACGTATTTCTAGAACAGTAACCGTTCCTAACCTCCATTCTAAATGATACTTTTCTTTTTTGTTGCCAGCCTTCCAGCTGTTAATCCAATCTATTTTCATGACTTTATAATTTTCTTTTTTATAATTCTAGAGTTGTGTTGTATAACGACCTCATACACACCGTTTGAAAGGTGTGAGAGGTCTATTGTTTTGTTTATAGTATTTTCTATTACGATCTGTCCAAAGACATTGTAAATGCTTGTCAAAGACTCAGAGGGTGCCTGTATATTTAATATTTTGTTTATAGGGTTAGGGTATACATTATATACATCGTGTATATTATACACTCCTTGTGGCCAACCCTGCTCGCAGTAAGAGTACAAATCAACACAGGTTTCATCCCAAGCGACTTCACAACAGTAAGGATCTATATCTATAATCCATGCGTAACACCCGTCGTTGTACCAATATGGTACACCAGGCTCACCTACACACCCAGCATCGTATAAACATAAATCTTCATTAGATGTATTAGCTAGCTCATTGTAATTAAACGCATCAGGGTCCATACAGTCTGCTACTATATCTATACAAGAGTCTTCTAATTCTGTATTAGCATCTTCGTTATAATTAAACGCATCTACATTCATGCAGCCATATACAAAAGGAACACACCCTCCGTTGTCTGTATTTGCTTCTGCATTATAATTAAACTGTGTGGGATCAGTGCATCCAAAAATTACTGGCACACAATCTCCAGCGTCTGTTGCTAAAGCATTATAATTAAACGCTGTAGGATCTTGACAGCCAACTATCTCTAACTCGTCACATACTCCATCACCATCGTAGTCGTTTACACAGCTGTTATTGCAGTCGTAATACTCTACTGGATAATTGCAGTCAGAATTTGTGTTAGCTTCAGGGCTGTAGTTACAAGCAGCGTCATCTGTGCAACCATATATATAAGGTATACAACTGTCTCCGCAATACGGCGTAAAGTGATATACCGTCCAGTTCGGACCTGTAAATGGTTGAAGAGCGCTCTGTCCGTTGTTTATAAACGGGTTACTGCCTTCAGACAATAAAGTGTCTCCAGCTTCGTTAAGGACATACACAGAGTTATGAAGTGTTTGAAAGGCTAGCTCCTGAGATGACTGCTGTTGGTTGCCAGCTTGGAAGTAGTATATATCAACTTCTTCATCAGAGTCTAATACAATATCCCACGATTGAAAAAACTCCCCAGGACCTACAGTAAATAACCATTGTTGCTCACCCTGCACCATACCTATTGTAGAATTACCCCATCCGTCAGCTGCATCATCTTCAAGAATAATCTGTATAGTACAAGGTCCTATAAGGTCTGCTATAGTTGCGGTGCTATCATAGTTTAATGCTTCAGGATTCGTGCACCCCCAGGTGTGTAGGGTTTCACAAGTATCTGGCAACTCAGCTTCTGGATTGTAGTCTACATAATCATCATCCATGCACCCATAAATAAGAGGTGCTGGCGGGCACGGGTCAGGGAATATAGCTCCTGAATACATTGTATTACCATCATCAAACGTGGTAAACGCAAGATCCTCAAGCTCCCATAACACAGTGTCACAGGCTGTAATAACGCAAGCTCCGTCTTGACCGCCTGAAGCATACCCATTTAATCCGTCACCAAACTCATCAACCAATATTAATTCAAATCCTAGACTAACACAAAAGTCATAACTGTATGTAACTAACTGATCCCCAAAATCAAACTCACCAGGTATCACCTGTGCATATGGTTGACCGTTAGCTATGTTAACCAATGTAAATCCAGTTTCGCCAGGCCATGTATCTAACGTAAGATCCATAGAAACAAGAGTCTCCGTAGAATCACACTCAAATACATTACAGTTACCGTTATCAGTATTAGCCCAAGGATTGTAGTTATTTGCAATGGGATTGGTGCACCCAGGGATAGGAGGTATGCATGGATTAAGAGTGAAAGGTATGGTGTCTAGTGCTAAATCAAAGTCATATACTGCTGTATCTAACCCGCAAGTGTTGCTTATCCTATACCACCCCTCTCCAAAACTACAGCATATACCGTCTCCAAAAGAATCCATCATCACAAACTCATAGTCCCCCGATGGTAAAAACACCATATGGTTTTGCAAAGTGTTGTTTTGAAGAGGTGGGCTTACGGCCACAACCTGAGACTCTTCGTTAAGTATCTCCCAAGAGTTTTCTCCAGCATACTGATCTGTTTGAATCTGCACATCCAACCAACTTCCTTGACCTAGCATATATGATGTTAGCATCCAGAATAAAAGTGTCAGTAGGTAAGATTTGTTTTTCATGTCACAAATATAATTTATTTAAGCTCCTATTATTTTTTCTATACTACCTGATGCTACGCCTTTTACTTTACCTACGTTTGCTGACGCAACACCCATAACATCATTACCATACCCCGCCAAAGTATATTCTATATACGGATCTTTGCTTGTGCCTGCGTTGTCAGTCATAAAGGCCCCATAATTTAAAGTTTGATTAGAGGTTAAAGCAGAGTTTAAATAATCATTAGTGTAATCCATAAAACAGATTATCACTACGTCATTATTTTTCATGTCAGCCTTAAGGTCAGCAGTTCCAGTAAAATCGTTATACCCACTTGTACTATAACCAGTGGTAGTTATTGGCAAACTATAATCAGTTGCTAGTCCATCTAAACTACTGCCAGCCGAAAACCCAGCTATATTATTCAAATCTGTAGAAGCTAACGCTGTTCCACCATCTCCACCAAAAGCCGTGCTCTTTACCGCTATAGCGCTACCATCATTTGCGCTCGCTCCAAATATTTTTATTTTAGCAGAACTTACTGTCCCTGTAATACCAGAAGTATCAAAATACATAAACGCTCTAAATATTGAGTAAGCAGCCCCACCAGACCTAGTTGCAGCTCGTCCTGCCAGGACAAAAGCACCTGTAATAGAGATGTTAGTTTGAAGACCACCGCCAATACCGTTATGATCCCTAGCGTTAGCAAACGAAGTTTGACTATTTATTGAACAAGTCCCGTCATCAGTATTTGAGTACAAGTCTGGCATTAGAATTGTTTTTTAGGGAGGTAATATGTATTAGATTGAAAATACATATTACTGTCTGGATTCACACTTATGGATTGATACGTAGTTCCATTTATATACAAAACATCATCCGTATCTGTATAGTTGTTCCACCACGTAACTCTTGTACCAGCCTTTGTAAAATTAGGTAATTCGCTTACAAAGCTTAATGCATTATCATCACCCCAAGTATCGTAAAATACTCCGTCATAAGTAGATAACGAATCTTTAACATCATACCAATCACCTTCTACTATAGTAACGTTAGATTTACCTTCAGCCCAAGCTTTAGCTTTTTCTATAACTTGCGGGTGGTTTTCTACTATAGTGTGAGATGATATAGAATTAGCTTGAATGTAATTTGCTGATATCCCCATACCAAATCCTATCTCTAATATATCTCCACCTCCTTCACACACATAATCAGCAGAAGCCTTCATAATAGAATCTTCCCAAGTCATCATCACTTGAAGCTCTATTCCAAAATCGTCTGTGTAATATACTTTATCAGATTCGAATACTAATGTTTTATCTATATAAGACATTATGCTATTTCTACGTATGTGTTATCTGGATTAAAGTATATCGCATCGTTACTAGCATGCAGCATATACCCTACTATTCTTACAAATTGCCCGCTGCTTGTTGGTATATCCGTAGTAAGCGCTCCGCCCGTAGCTCTTAAGTACACTTTCTTACCTTCATCATCCGTGCCTGCAGGAGCTGATGGAGTAACCATACCCCTTAATAACATACCGTCAGTATTTGATGCCGTGCCTAAAGATATAGCTAGTAAACCCGTTGCTGTAGCGTCAGCGCCAGCATTGGCTTCTGCCCATTGCCCGCCGTTAGTAAAATAATAACATTTACCTGCAGTCATACCTGTAGTACCACCAAAGTAAACTACATCACCAGCAACGTGATCTCCATCACTAGTTCCAGGTAAAGCATATACTCTTGAATCTATAGTGCATTTACCTGAAAACGTTTTGTCTCCACTAAACGTTTGAGTACCACTTAAGTGAGCTGTGTCGGCGTCTAAGTAAGCACTAGCGATAGCCGTACCTTGCCACGTTCCAGAAGATATAGTACCTACTCCAGTTACATTAGATTGATTCGCTACAGAAAGTAAACCAGCATTAGTGATCGCTGCTGTCGACCCCATAGTGAGAGTACCAGATATAGTAGTTACTGAAGTAGCTCCAGCGGCTATAGTTACATCTACTTCACCATCAGCATCTCCATCTTCTATCGTTAATCCAGTAACTTCACTTCCGTCATGAGAGGCAACTTGTAAAAATATTTTCCCGCCTTCTTGGCCAGTACCACTTTCTTTAGAAGTACACTCTATTAAACCATACGTTTGCCCTGTATTACCAGCATCATCATGACCAATAAAAAAGATCTGTCCAATTCTATCTCCATCAGCAGAAGTTCCTGCCCCTCTAGTTTTTGAAAATATTATGTTACCTGAAAGTGCGCTATTATGAGTATTCTCTATTTTTAATACAGGCTGAAAACTATCACTATCTGTAATAGTAAAGATTGCCCCGCTATATGTTAAATTACTTGAACTTTGTACTGCACCTGTCCCATTGCCATAAAGCAAAGCATTAGATGTAAAAGTCGTAGCTCCTGTGCCTCCATTACCAACAGGTAGTGTTCCTGTTACATTAGATGTTAAATCACAATATGTTGTAGAAGTACTAGCCGTGCCTCCGTTAGCAATTGGTAACGCTCCTGTTACATCAGCAGTTAAATCGATTTGGTTTCTTGTAATCTCCTGACCTGATATAGTAATATAGTCTGGTGTACCAGCTAATGTTACAGCTGGAGCGTCTGCAAGAATTTGATCTTGAATAGCGGCAGACGTCATCAGACTAGTGTCGTTATTAGCAAATGATTCAGCAGAAGTCTGTATGGTGGTTACATCAACGCTATCCAGTATAAGCCCTGTTGTTACTGACAGATCCCCAGATATCGTAGTAAGAGATGCAGATCCGTTACCTATAATAACATCTACCTCGTCCTCAGCATCACCGTCTTTTATAATCAATCCTGGTTGTAGCTCAGCATCGTGTGAAGCTACATTTAAAGAAATCTTACCTCCCTCTTGACCGTCCGTAGCTACCTCTACCTCTCCTAAAATCCGACCAAACGTGGTTTGAGTTTGCCCTGAGTCGTCAGACGTAAACCTAATTTCTCCTATATCATCGCCAGCAGCTCCAGCAGCCCCTTTGTCTTTTTTAAACTCAATGTAAGAAGGGTTAGCAGCTGCTGAATTATGGTTGTCTAAGATTATACTAGGCTCCCCCTGATCGTTACTTGATATATGTAAAGCAGCAGCACTAGCGCCAAAAATTGCATCAGTTTCTGCATTAAGAGTTCCATCGGAGTTTACTGTAACAAGTCTGCCCGTATTTCCACTACCTAGATTTACAGCTATCTCAGAAGCGTCTATATCAAAAGAGTCTGAGTCTAAACTTATATTAACAAAATTTCCTGACGTAGCGTTATAAGCTAACACTTGATTGTTAGCAACAGAAGATATTGTTACATCAGACAAGGCATTTAAGTCAAGGTCAATAGCTATAAACGTATCACTAGAGGAGTCAAATTGTAAAATTTGAGTATTAGTAATAGACGATGCGTTTACATCGGTAAGGCCTAACAAACTTGTCGGAGTAACAGAGCCGACAAGATCTATAGAAATACTATTCTCTGTTTGTATAGCTGTAGTATGCACGTTGGTAGTGCTAGATAAAGCTAAGTTTACCTCGTCACTGCCTACGGCCTGAGTGAGCACATTAGTGCCTGTCGATATGCTTAAGTTTATATCGCTCATACTGTAACATCTTCATTTACTTGCAACACGCCTTGAAGCCATGTTTGGGTTACACCAGATACTATCGTCTGTAGATCGTATGTGTACAATCCGCTAGTAATGTTAGCCATAATATTTGATGGGATAGTAATAGTAATAACGCCGCCAGACGTTCCAGTGATAGTCATCTGATCATTTGTTATCGTAGAATCCTCAGAAGTATCCGTAGCACGTACCTCCATCTTAAAAGAATATGTAGTAAGGTTTACCGCTGCACCAGCAGCATCAGTAACATTTATAACAAGATTAAATGTATCACCCTTTCTACAAGTGATGTCTAATCTTTTGGATACATCTAGGTTTACTACTGAACTCATATCATTGATTGTAAAAAGTTTTGTATATCATCGTTGTCAGACTGAACGTCTGCTAATGGAGCACGCTCACCTTTCCTTTGAGAGATAAGCTTCGATTGTTCTACAGCTTGTTTCTTAACCCTGCTGTCTTTTCTATCATCCTTCATCGTCTCTAACTTCTCTCTAAACATCTGCTCACCAGAGCGAGAGCCTCCAGACATTTGACCTTTAAGCTGCTCTAGTTGCATGCTCATCTGATGCATAGCTTGAGCTACTTGCACATCTACCTGCCCTTTGAGTTGGATCTGTTGAGCTTCTAGCTGAGCCTGCATCTGCATCTCTTGTTGCTTAGATTGAGAAGCTGCTTGAGACGCCTGAGCATTAGCTTGTGCTTGTGCCTGCATATTCTGCTGCTGCTGCTGTTGCAATTGCTTTACTCTTCTTTTTCTTCTTACAATAAGAAGCTTCTGAGCTTGGTCTACATCTTTTAATTGACGCACAGCCATAGCGTCTTCTAAATCTATTTCTCTCTGTGCTAACGAAGCCTGTAAGTTTTGCTCTAAGAAAACACGGTCATCGTCAGACATTGTTTTAATAACCCTTACCCCAAAGTTATACATAGGTAAATCTTTAAAGGAAGAAAGAATCTCCATGCTATGTTTACCTATAGCCTTTTCATATACAGAAAAAAGAACAGATCCCTCTGGAACAATTTGCAAACACTTTACAATATCTGCACAAACTTTTCTGTACAAAACAAGAGAGGCGTTTGTAATATCATACAGTGCGTTATTGCCAGCTGCAATAGCCTGCTGCTGCACTCCAACCAAGGCATCTCCTTTAGGAGTTGACGCATCCATAACTTCGTTAATACCAGTAGCGTCACGAATCATACGTAAGTAATGGTTGTAAAGATTTATGTACGAATTTATATTTCGTATTTGATTGTCTATAGAACGTATCGGGGGGTTCTGGAAACCTCCTTCTGGGTTCTTGGAACGGTAATACATAACACCAGTTTGCTCGTATATATCCTGTATCTCTAAAGGACTAAGCTCACCACCTCTACCTAGCTGTACATTTTCTAACCCTTCTATATCTATAATCAATCCATCAGGCTTTGCCTTAGCTATAGATTGTTGAATCTTTAAATGAGTAAGCTGAAGCTGATCAGCAAATCCAGTAACACTACCTACCAAAGACTTTGGCATCATTCGCCTAACGTTTGTACAAGCTATGCTGTAAGACAACGTAGCTCTAGAAAGATCGTGAACGTTTTTAGGTATGTTCTTTTGTTGAGAGTAATTAAAAAGTCTGCCTGTATCAACAATATAGCAACCTCCATACACGGTTTCTACATCCATCTTATATGGCTTCCTGTCGTACACGGAATCACTAACTGGCTTGTATTCGCTACCCTTAAAGTAAAAGCCTACATTGCCAAACTGAGACTCTTTGCTTTCGTAGTAAACTTCATCTACGCTTTTAAACTCAAACTGCAATACGTCTATAAGGTAATCGTCATAGCCATACGTCATCTTTCTGCCACTCCTGTCATAACCTCCGCTAGCAAACTTTCCAGAATCGTTATAGCTTTTATGCATAACCTTCTGCGCCATTTCCTCATACTCCTTCTCAGTAAAATCATCACCCGCCATGCGCTTTAGATCCATAATAGACATACGCTTTACGTGACCTGCATACACAATGTCCTCCATGTTGGGATCGTCTGTATAGCTATGGACAAAATAAGAAGGGTCTACATACTCTTCTGTAATACCGTAATTAGGATCGTTGTTTCTTTTAGTAACACCAACACCGCATACCACTAAGTCTTCAACGCAACGTCTATATATATTGTCGTCAAAGTTGTTCCAGTCGAGAGTTAAAGACGTAGCTAGTTGAGCAGCTATCTCTGCACTGGTTTTAATATTTTCATCTAAGAAAATTTCAGCTTCTTCTGTTGTGTCTGGCACACTCTCTGGATCAAGCTCCATAGACAAACCTAGCTGCTTTGCTTCGGTAAAATCTTTTTTGTTTTTTATCGTAGAAGTTATCTTAGCCTTTTGCATCTCTTTTTCCTGCTTAGATACAGGATCGATAGCTTCTAAAGCTGGATATGGTTTACGAGAAAGAACTCTGTTTACAACAACCTTTACAAACTTTGGTACTATAGGTACTGGAGACCAATCTAAATTCAATAAAGTTCCGTCACCATTGTTCGGATCAAGAGAGTTTAATATTGATTTATATATAGATGTATCTTGAGTTCCGTTAGCGTAGTCTCGATTTTTTTCAAACTCATACATCCTACGATTTAGTAGAGATGAAGAGTCTTCGCCAGAGCCCCACTGCCCGTGGATAGCTTTAGCGTACTTTAGTCCATAATCATTTGAAGCCTTTTCTACGGGACTTGCAAATGGATCTGGGAAGTTGCCGTATGTTCCTTTACTTTGTCCGTACTCCATTATGCTTCAGTTGTCATATCTGCAAATATACTGTTTTTCACTTTTTTATAATTGAGGGTCCTGAAGAGTTGTACTTATATCTCCTGAAAAACTTCTTATCTTCAAAATTAGTTCTTTTTTCTTTAGCCTTTACTTTCTGTGCAGCAAGCAAAGCAAGGCCTGAACTAATGGTAAGGTCATACTTAGTTCTGTCATTTATCTTAAAACCAATCCAGTCTTCTAGCGTCCTATTAAAATACATCTTCCCCATATCTCCCTCTTCGTTATACCCAACATGCTGATGTATGTAATCTTCTACAGCTTGAGCATGAGCTTGTAATACATCTTGTGAGTTAGAAGGGATGCCTTTTGTTTTAACATTGGTGCTATAACTAGATGACTTTAAATGATCTGGTCTATCTAAAACATATCCGTCATAACCACGCTCCTCAAAGTAGCGTACTATTCCGTATTTATTATTCTCTATAAGAAGCGGGTATCCATAAAAGAAAGAAGCCATAAGTATATCCTCGTAGAATATTTTAGCCATAGGTGGTCGACTCATATATTCTGCAACAAACATATTACAGGGGTGAACCATATTAAATTTGTTAAACAAATGGCATGCACCTTTAGACCCCCTTCCGTCAACAGTAGCGTCAAGATCGTAGGAGTCAACACCTCCGCAACCAAAAGCAGAGTTTGGTGCAACAAGCTTTCCTCTTTCGTAAGTTCTTTTGTTCTGCATTTCTGATGGAGGCATCCAAGCTACCCTCCACCTTCCGTCAGCCATAGGCCTAAACGCAACCCTCCCGTCACGCTTTCCATCTACCCACACAAAGTTTCCTTGAACAACAGGGTTAGGGTATAAGTTGTCATTGTTTTCTATTTGCTCATAAATCTTCCCTATGTTAAACAGACTACCCTCTATGCTGTCTCTAAAAGCTTCTTCAGGAGAAAAGGGAAATTGACGAATAAATTCATTAAGCTCTCTAGCGTCAGTCTTCATAGCAGACCTTTCGTTTTTTAAAAAAGTCTTAGAGCCAAAAGCCACTACCTCTCCATCAATACCGTCTATTGGAGACTTAGGGTCATCTATAACTGGGTCTCCATGGATATCAAAGAAACCTTCTAACGCATCGTATGCTGGAACAAACAGTCTGTATAACCCAGAAACAGTTCTTCCGTTAGCATTACGCATACACGGATCTGAATCTTCCCATAGTTTTTTATACTGACTCCCACCTTTATCCATAGGGTTTACAGTACTACCTACTAAAGACTTACCTATTATTTTTCTACCTACAATAAGGCAAGTCCTTTGTATCCTCCACGCCTCCTTTATATCGGTAGGCTTTTCCCACTTACCTGCCTCATCAAGATACAATAGATGCAGCTTCTCTCCGTCATAAGCGTTGTTAGTGGTATTCTTCCAATTGATAATAGTATTCAACGCCTCACCTTTTGCAGAGATTTTATTGTTTTTTGTTATACGCTTTGATGGCTCTCGGAAAGCTAGTTCCATACGAGGGTTTGTAGTACCGTCCTGTATCGGTTTAAAAAAGAAAGGGTACGATTTAAAAATCGGGACCACCTTTTTCATAAAGATGTTTTCCTGAGCGTCTTTACCAGTCTTCGACTGTATCCCCAAAAGCTTGTCTTTAACCTGTGTAGCTTCGTCCACAAGAACAGAAGCACAGATATTGGTATAGCCAGAGCGACGACACTTAGTATATAGCTGACCGATACAACGAGGATCAGACTCGCACGCACACATGTGTAGATATATTTCACGCTGGTAAGAAAGATACGACGGGTAGCCTATATCTATTCTGGACCATTGTAGGAACATGTAATGACGCCCCGATATATATGTAGGTGTGCCGTTATTATAAAACCAAAAACCCTGACGCCTACGTCTATACTCTTCTTCGACATACGGACGAAACCTTTTTCTAAACTCGCTCGGCGCCTCCATCCACTCGTCCATGCTGCGAATCCTAAGCAGCTCTTTGGGTAATTCTTGACGCCTCCAATATTGCTCCTCCTGCGGAAGGTTGTGGAAGGCAATATCGGGATCGGCTGGTTGTTTGGGAAGCACAATGTGTAGACCACTGATTGTGATAACTTCACCCTGCGTGCCATCGGGACATATGCCGACAGCTTGTTCATTATATTCATTAACATCAATAAGCATTATTTAGAAAAACGTTCTGCAAAACCACTACTGTAATCAACCTCTTCTTCTATCTTTCCATTACTAGAAAGATCTTTTAACATCTGCTCTAGCTTCTGGCGCTCTATAAGAAGCTCCTTACAATCTATAGCAGTTTGCTTTATAGACTGAAGCTCAGCCTTACGTGCACTGCCATTGATTTCTTGATCGACGGGTTTTTTAATTTCCCTAATCATATTATCTATAGCTTGCTCCATAGAGGTCATAAGCCTCTTAGCTGCACTCGCTGTCGTGAACTTTGGCATATACTATATCGTCTACTCTCATTCTATAAACTACATCGCCATTGTCTAGCTTTATTTTATAGTCAGAGTTTTTATCAAAAACCACAATATCTCCTGGCTTTACGCCTTGAGCTTCTAACTCAGGATGAGGCATATATATCTCAGCTTCATTAGCCAGCTCTTTCTGTGTAGCGAGTTCCGTTATGATACCGCTTTCAGTGACATCATCCTCCCTTTCATCTACAGGCAAAACAAACAGCCAGTCACAAAGCATGTGCAACTTACCAGAATCCTTTTCTCTATAAGCTATAGCTTGACTCATCCTCCCGTTTTCTGGATCGTAAAGAACGAGATGCCTTTTGTCCCCTAAGTTTAGAGCTGGGTTTGTCGTTACGTGGTGATGAAAGATAAGAGTATCGCCAGGCTTACACTGTAGCTCTGGGTGTTTCATAGGTTCCGTGATAATTTCTCCGTAGGAAATCCTATGCTCAAACTCGTTAAATTTATTTTCTAGGAATATTTCTTTATCCCCAAGCTTTAAAGTGTCCTCAACTTTCTTTGGGACGCTTACAATAAAATGGTATACAGCCTTCATGTCTATTCAAATTTACAATCATATTCAATTAATACTGGTTGGTTCTCAACCGTTTTCCAAAGGTAAGTAGAATCTTGATCTTCTATAAAGACCTCATATCTACGGACGTTGTATTTGTACAACGACTTTTCGTTTTCCATAATAGCTGACACCCTTCCGTCACCTGCACGCATGCCTACATAATAAGCCATAGCGTCTTTGGGATTGGGGCCAACAATTATCTTTCTGATAATGTTTGCCATATGTAATTAATTTTAATTTAGTGATATATTATTTAATAGCTCCCACTTCCCGTCATCACGGCTGTGGTAAGCATTTTCTAGTATAGTAATTATAGCATCAAACTCTTTTTTACCCTCTGTACTCCAAGAGTATCCTGCCGTGTATTCCGTTTCAAAAACATTAGTAGCTACAGGTACAGCGCAGCAGAACACATAAGCAAACTCATCTTCTAATTCGTACTTAGATATAATTTCATTTAACGTATCTAATACTCCAGCTATCTCTTCTATGGCGTCGTGCTTACTACTCATTATGAAGCGCCTATAACAGCAATACTTGAAGGGGTCGTGTGAGATGTTCGTATAATAGCTCTTACTAACCAAGCTGTAGTGCTAGTGCCCCAAATCTCTATAACATCTCCTACTAAACCTCCGCTTGTAGCGGCGTCTCCATCGAAAGAAAGGTTGTCATGGTTTTGCTCTGCAGCAGCTCCTGTTGCAGAGGTTACTCTTTGTGAAGCGTTTTTATCGTCTGTTAAACTGATAACGCTTATGGTACCGTAAAAATATTCTTTTGTGTCCGTGCTTGCGCTATGATCAGCCGAAGCTATTTTAAATGCAGCTCCATCATCAGAGGTAAGGACGAACTTAAAGTACAAGCCTGCAGCACATGTAGGAAGAGTAATCCTTCCACCGTCTAAAGTTTCAGCATCTACATAAATAACCTTTCCTGAATCAGCTGCAGTAATACTGCCAGTAGCAGAAACGGTGTTTATAGTTTCTAAACCCCTTCCAATCGTTATTACATTTGAAGCCTGTGTTATAGACAAACCGTTACCAGCAGCAAATTGAATTGCAGTAGAATTGCTTGCTGCATCAGCTATTGTGATTGTAGGATTTAAAGCGCCAGTTACAGTAGTTGTTATGGGATCAAATATTGGGAGTGCTCTTTTAGAAACTGTCTTAGCAGAACTATCCCATACTAGTACAGTATTAGAAGACCCCTCAGATAAAGTGTTAATCTGTAGAGTTTCAACTTTAACAGCTGTTGTAGAAAGTGATAAAGCACTATCCACTCCAGTGCCATCTTCTATTACCTTTAGCGAAGATGTAAGTGCGCCAGCATCAGTGGTCTTTAATAAGCCCTGATAAGTATTTTTTATTGCGTTTCCAGAAAGAGTTCCCATGTTCTTATTTTTACAGCAAATATAATAAAATGAGTAGATATCATAAAGGACGTAAGATACGAGAGTTTAGTTATCTAAACGATAGGTACGTAGGAAAGAACTACATGAAGTACTATAAACACGCTATACGTGACATATCTGACAGCACGGATCTTACTATGAACGAGATTAACGTTTTAATATTTATGTACGACTATGAGTTTTTTACAGCCAACCATATGGCTGATGCGTTGTATCAAAGCCCACGTAAGTTCAAGAATAAAATTCTGTATCCTTTACAGAAACGTGGGTGGATAGAAAAAGCCTTTGACAAAACCAAAGTTAATGAGATGTCTTTTTCTGAAGCTTTGTTTCACGAAAGAAGAAACTACAGAAATAGATACGTTATAACTCAACGTGCTAGACTAACAGTACAGAAATTCTATAGGAAGCTAGAGGGGTTAGAGCAGATCGTTATTTAAATTTACATAGACTTAGCCGCCCCACCTATAGTTTTTTTAGCCATATCCATCATTGGGCCTACCACCATTCCTAACATACCTTTCTTTGGGTGAGTCACAACTTTAAACTTAGCTTTTTCTACAGCGCCGTCATGAGGCTGGTACTTTCCTTCCATAAGGTAGAACCTTCCTGACTCTTCCATCCAGTGATACCCTTCAGGGGCGTCTACCTTAACGCTCTTGTTTGTCATGGTTAGCTTACCGCCTTCCTTAAATTTTTCACTTTTCTTTCCGTATCTCATTTGTTAAAAACATTTAAAAACTTGACTCGTATTAAATAAAAACCATATACTTGAATCAAACACAAATATATAAAAGCTATGAAGAACTTATTTTTAACACTCGCCCTAGTATTTAGCGGCACAATTTTCTGTCAAGAAACGAATGTAACAATTACTCTTAAGGGTGAACAAGATGCAGAATGGATGTGTGGAATTACACAACAAGAAGATTTTGGTATTTCACATCAAGCAGTGGACTGTTACAATGGACACCTATTTATAGACAGCCAAACAATTGAAATCAATATTACAGAGCCAGGTGGCTACTGCGTGAGAATGAAAAGCTCAAAGTTTGATTTAGTTTCTATGGTATACTTTACTATTGAGGAAGGAGACAACTACGAACTCTTTAAAAGAATACGTGATGATGTCTACAATTTATGATCTTGGGAATCTAAAGACTGTACGCCTAGCCATTTTTGCTCCTTGATTAGCGCTACGCATTCTTCCGCCAAAATTCATTTGATAAGGTACAGCGCCCTCCTCTCTTGTACGTGGAGGTGCGTCTGGTCCTGGGTTTGAACTTCCCTCGCCGAATCCTGGAGTCTGCATAGCATCTGGATTTACTTGAATAGTTTCTCCTTCAGGAGTGATTATAGTTTGACCAGTTACAGGAGAGTCTTTAGAAAACACTTGGGCTGTAACTTTTTCTGATGGTCCAGTTTGAAACATTTTACCATCTCCATCAACAGTTGCTGGTTGAAAAACAATGCCTCTTTCTTGCCCCTTTACGTTGTCTTTACGCTCATATCCGTACGCTACAACACCTTCAATAGCATTGTTAGCAGCTCCGCCATACGGATTTACTACAGCGCTAAGCAATAAAGGATCACCTGTAGATAAAGCTTCTTGAACTACGTCTGCTACAGCGCCTTTTACACCACTAAAAGTTTGTGTTGTTTTGCCTGATAGATTACTCTCTGCCCCTGCAATTGTATATTCACCCTGTCCCATTGCAAGTCCTGGGTATTTTTCCTCAAGCTCACGATGAGCTGGTATACCCACAGATCCTTTACCTCCAGCCTCTTCTAAATAGTCAATAACTTTTTGAGTCTCACCTGCTCGTCCTGTAAGCTTTACAACATAAGTTCCTTCTTGACCTTCTTTAACTTCGAAAAAACCTCTAGCTTCTTTATCGTAAAAAATAGTTCCTTTTTCTCTATCACCAGCCTCAGCAGTCGCTTCAACCTTATCACCCTTTTCCATATACTTCATCCCATCTTCACCAATCCTAATAGTAAGCATAGGCTCTCCATCATTCATGCCTCCGTGCCCCATAGTCTTACCACCATACTCCATCTTACCCTTACCGTCAGCTGCATAGAAAGGAACCGTTTCGCCATCGTCATTTTTTACCATAGGTAGTTTACCCCCAGCTTTCATGTAATCGTAAAGGCGTCCACCTTTATTCATTTTTAGGTGTCCTCCACCTGGCATTTTTCCGTATTTCATATTATAAATCTGTATCGTGTTTTTTAGATCCTCGAATAAAGCTATTCACTCTTCCCATAGCCCAAGCAGCCATAGGGATTCCTTTTCTACTACCGCCAGACATCCAAGCTCCTTGGCCCCTGCGGTACACCTTTACTAAAGTGCCGTATGATTTACCTGACTTCTTAGCTTTAGCTTGTAAAGTTTTCTTTACTGCAGCACTCAAAGCTTTACGTGAAACCTTCCCACCTTTTTTAGCGACCAAACTTAAGTCGATCTTCTTTCCTTCTTCGTATGCTTTTTGTCGTGCTCTCATTTTTGCTGCATGTGTTTCGTCAGAACCAGCACTATCGTCCCCTTGTGTAAAATATCTTTCAGGGAAACCTAGTTTATATGCCTGCGTTCTTTTGGCCACATCGCAAATATAACCATATAATATTAATACGGTGAGTGCATATGACCAGACACATAATCGCCTTGAATGTTATAGCGTCTGCTTATATTGTAAACTTCATTCTTTGTAAAGAGATACATAAACTTGTCAAATAAAGATATCTCGCTCCATAAAGAGCTGGCCCCAGTTTCTGCAAACGTAAGAAGCAACTCCCTCCTTCTATTTTGTACTAGAGACTTAAGAAGCTTTCTTTCTGTATTGCTCATGTTAAGGTATGAGGTTTGGAGATCTCTACAGTAAACTCTCTTTTTATTACGCAAAGCGTATATCGTTTGCTTAATACTTTTTGATTTTGCTTCAGCCATTAGTACGCATCTTTAATTCGTGAGTAAAATTCTTCATCGATATCTTTTATAGGGTTGATAAAGTTTACCCTACAATGTCTATTGATCTCTTTCCTTTTTGTCTTAGAGTTCGTCATACAAACATTAGCTGCCTGATATGATGCATTCTTAGAAAGCAAAGAATCAACTCTCTTCTTTGTTGTCTTGTTCGTCTTGTAAGTCATCTAATTGTTTTTTGTATTGACCAGCAGTAATCTCCCAAGCGATAGCTTTTTCTAGAAGCTGGCTTTTCGTATGCGCCTTTAATAAAGCTTTGATTTGTTCTTTACTAAGAACGTTCTTTAGTTTAAACTCTTGATCACTCATCGCTACCCTCTATTGTAAATGCTGGGTCAGTGCAGTAAACAAAGATCGGTGTCTTTGGCCCTACATAACTCCCAGCAATGTTGTAATCGAAATGCTCCATGGCATCTTCACGAGTCATCTCATCGTCTCTTTGAAGGATATCTAAAACCTGGTCTATATCATAGACAGCTTTGGTTTCTATCCCATAACTGAAACCTATTATGGCTTCGTCAAATCCAGTAGCAACCATACATTCGTTGTCCTCTAGGATCTCTAGTAAATGTTTATTCATATGTATTTAATTTAATTATATAGCTATCCCTAGTCACTACTTATCATATACCAGACAAGTAATAGTAAACTCTAATCGATAGTAGGAGTATACTTAAGTTACTTACGTAATCTCCCTCTAAACAACCCAGGTCAAAGTCCTTAAGACCTTTGGCCGTATGGTTGTGACTAAAGTCGTAGCAAAGTTACTACAAAAAATTTAAAAAGTCAAGTCCTAAAAAAAGAATCTTCGTGGTCGGCACGTTTTAGGTGCCTCCCCTACGATTCTGATTTGTTACACCAGAACGTCATAGCAATTGCTAATATTGCGTAAACTGAAAATATTATTATACAAGTCATATCCAATTGTTTGTTACAGCAAATTTAATGAAAACACCCTTTACGAAGTGTTAAAAAAATATCAGCTATACAGATCGTGGGGATTATACATACCTACAGGCGCTGGCACAAGCAAACCGAAACGCATCTGCAACCCTACCCCCCTGCAAATGCTTGGCTACCTGTCAAAACTTTCAGCGTTTTGCCTATACAACTTTACAGCGACTTATCCAAGTTTATTCTGTTAACAAACGCAAACACATAAATCATTGAGACAATCACCACCCCCGAACCCGTCCGAGCCCCAAGCCACCCCCGACGGGGTACGCTATACAAAAACTTTCTAACCTGTGCAACTATTTAACAAGTCTTTGCATTTGCGCCTTTATACAACTTTTTTTTGACCTGTGCAAGGGCATTAACATCTATTAACGTCAATTGTCTATATATCGCCTGATATGTTAAAATACTGTTAAAGTGTGGATAAAACTTGCATTTATCAAAGTGATATGCGTATATTAGTAGCAAGAAACAAAGGAACAAATGAAAGCACTAAACACTATACTACACGATAAGCGTTACCGCCGTGAGTACTCTAACAAGACTTACAGCAGTAGCAAGGGGCAAAAGTCGAGCCGAGCAAGGGCAACCACTGACCGCCTAGAGTGCGCATACTCTGACCGCATCGAGCGAGCAGATGAGCAACGCAACCGAAGACGCAGAGCGAGAGCATAAGCGCCGACAACATACGAGCCCGCCGAGATACTCGGGCAAGTGGAGACCACACGACAACAACGGACACGGTGCAAAGCCGTGCCCTAAATTTTAATAAATAAATAAATAGATATGTTAGAAATACTTAACAACATAGCGCAGGACTTATTCGATAAGGACTATTCGGACCTATCAGACGCACACGAGATAAAAATCGTATTAAGTACACTATTTAATAAATAAAACCTTTTCAATTATGAATGAAAACCAATTACCCCCTGTGCAAGATATCGCACTACAACAGGCGCTTTTAGATATGGGCGCAGAGTTTGACGTAATAAACTTCGAACTATGAGTAATAATCTAGAAAGCGGAGGCGTTATAGAAATGACGCTACTATTTGTAATTATGTTGCTGTGCTGTTGCGTATGGTAACGAAAAACCAATGAGAAATGAAAAACGTGTTAAAGGAAATAAAAAAACTAGAGCAAGAAATTACGTTATTAAATGACGTTTTGAATATCCCAAAACAAACGGGGATATTTCTGTCGAGTCATCAGCAAAAACTATTAGAGCAAATGATATCTGATAAGAAAAAAGCTTTACAAGCAAACGAATTAGTTTCCAAAATGTTGCAAAATTAAAACCAATAGATATGGATAAGAAAATACAAATGCTCGTAAACGAGTTAGCTAGTCGCACCATAGACGATGAGCGCAACCACTTCGAGGAGTGCGAATGCCCCGCAGACCACACATACCTCATCCTAGATGAGTTAGTAAAACTTGTAAACCAATAAGACATGAAAATAATAAACGATAGCCTAACCTTAAGAAACTTTGACGCATGGAGTGGCGCAAAGGACACCAAGCAGTTAATCCTTGATAATAACAAGGAAGATGACTTTGAATTTATGATGGAAGATTTATACCCCGATGGAATGACGGACACTCAGTTAAACGATATCCTATGGTTTGAAACTGATTGGATATGTGAAACACTTGGAATAGATAACGAATAAAACCAATAAAACATGAAGAAATTTATCATCATCAAAATCGCTAGACTTATCAGAAGAAAAGTTCACGTTGCGAAAAACATGAAGCTTAGGCATATAAGTTATATGTATAAATACAACTACTTCAAACTGCTAAAGTCTTACCTCAGAATACTAATGCTATAAACCAATAGATATGAAACAATTTACAGACACACAAAAGCTAGTGTATGCTATGCTTACAGAAAACACAGGCACTCACATGTGTGATAGTGGAGGTGCAAATGGTAGAATGTGGCAACGCAATCAAGCTAAAACCATTGAGGACTTTGACGATGAATTAGAAGCAACAATTGAGAAGCATGAAAATACTTTTGAAGGTGAGAAAT
>TARA_R110002110_G_scaffold415857_2_pt1 | contig 33391 bp, 28 predicted proteins | sample TARA_R110002110 | Tara Oceans TARA_R110002110 (sample SAMEA4397330) | marine metagenome | biome: Polar Biome; feature: [SRF] surface water layer (ENVO:00010504); material: water (ENVO:00002006), including particulate matter (ENVO:01000060) such as... | depth 5 m | reverse complement strand
TGAGTTTCAGAGGCTAACTACGTGAGATTCGTGGGGATCACTCAGGGCATATACATGTATCAAAGGATTGATTATATGCTTAACTCAAAAATTTCTAACCAAGCTGTCTACCAGCGAATGGACATATTAAGTCGCGCAATGGGGACATGGCGTGAAGCTGAAAAAAAATGGCTGAAAGCACATAGCCATTCAAAAGCAGGCCATCTTGATGCTATTTATCCTGCTTTGCTGAACAAAATAGCAGTAGAAATGACTGTTGGCATTAAAAAAATCAATACTGCCTTTAGAGATTTAGCTAGTGATTATGCGCATTACTCGATCAATAAAAAATTTATGAGTCAATATAAAGATAGGATTGAAATGATTGAAGTACTCCAAGAAGATCTCAATACCTATATGTCCGATTTAAAAAAGTGTATGACGACTCATCTTGCGGCTGGAAGCAGTGGTTTTCCTCAGCTAAACCCTGCATATAGAGAGGGTATCAGGCATGGTGGAGATATAGTCATAGAGCTTCAAGCGTCACTGGAGCAAACAAAATTGACTATGCAGCAAGCATTAACTTCAAGGGTTAATAGGGCAAGAATGTAAATTACCCGTTTTACCAGTCTAAATTTTCTTTATCATTGCTTTCTTCTATCTGCTACAGAGCGCCGTCTGTCCCCCAAATTTATATAAATTACATATATAACAATGAGTTATGCTGATGCCCAGTCAAGAGTAAGACTATTTCCTATATTGTGTCAGGCGCGTAAGTCATATAATAAACACATGGATACTTCTGCTAATCATGCTTATTTTTTAGCGGCAGTATAGGCGAATAGAATTAAATAGAGGTTATAAAAATGAATAATTTAGAAATAAGAACTAGGGTATTAAATGAATTGATTAGCACCGAAGAAAGTTATCTTCGTTTGCTCGCACCATTGGCTAATACAGAAACGAGAAATCAAGTTATAGCTTATGCAAGCTCACACCCAATCAGCGATACTCAAAAACCAGATGCACTAGATTTATCAATGTTTCGTCATGGTTTAGCTTTAGTTGATAGTATTTATAACCATCATGAAAATGTATTGCAGGCTTTTAAAGCTTTAGAATCAGCATTAGAAAATGAAAACGACATAGATAAGATTTGCCTTGAATTAAGTGACGCCATTGATAATATGGTAAAAGATCACGTGAATTTTTCATTATTTTATGATCAATATTCTAAGACAATTGCAACAAAGTTTCATTATTTTAGTGCTGAATTGGGAAATATTATTCTTGAAAATCCTGATAATATGCAAGCCTTAAGCTCTGCATTGATTGCACCTATACAAAGATTGCCTAGATATGTAATGCTTTTTAATGAAATAACTAAAGATAAATTTTTGAATCTACCTGGGCACGAAAGTCTAAGTGCTTTGAGTAAAAGGGTTACAGAAAGTACAGATCTAGCAAATGCGATGAAACGTAATATTGAATCGCTACTGAATAATCATGCGAGTATTTTTGAGTTTGAAGATGACTCAAGATTCCGCAAAGGTATTAAAAACATATTAAATCAAGTAATGACACGTGATGGGGTAGTTGCAAACCAACTTGTTGCCCAATTGGATGCTCTAGGATTAGGTATGACCTCAGTAGGCAAAAAGTTTTCAAATAAACGTTATTATAATTTCTCAAATAGTGAGGGTGTTGTTTTTAGTATAAAAGTGAATAAAAATACAATGACTTTTATTTTTGCGGATGAATTTAATAGTTTATCTATAGAGCAAAAGAAAGAAATTCATCAGTTGCAGCATGATTTGGTAAAAATGTTAGCAACGACAATGCAAGCTCCTGAATCTGCTCATTCGCAGGCATTAGAGATTATGAGTTATGTAGCATTTCAAGATGGTTTTAATGAGCTTGAAACATTTAGTGACGATGATAATCTTGACCATTTTCTTGTCAGTCAAAAACCTTCTCAAGAAACATTATTGTTTAGGGATAAATTAGCAGGCATCATTGGTGCAAATAAAGGCTTATCGAGACAAGGTAGTCATATTAAACCAGCAGATCAGCAACCTGTTGCATCCTCTTCAAGTCAGCAACCACCAAGGTTTGCTTATATAAGGTAGTTACGGTTTGCTGCAAAAGTAGAACTGCTTTTAAGCTCGCAATAATATTGCGGGCTTTTTTTGATTACACTGTTGTATCTTTAATTTGGTCTTGGCTGGACAATTACATTAGGTGACAGCTCTTTTAGCAAAAGGTTTATTTCCTTGGCTCGTTCTGCTTTTGCTTGGCTTTTTGCCGCATCAGCTAAAGGTGTTGTGCTGGTATCATCTATAGCATGTTTTTGTTTGGCAAGTATTTCTGCGACTTGTTCTTCCGGCAGCGATAATAAATTTAATAGCTCCGAAACACGCCTTAGTTTGGTGTTAAGCACATTGCTTCCTGATTCTCTGGCAGGCTGATTATTTAAAAATCGAGCAAATACTAATAGGAATCTACGTTGCCATTCAATACTACTGCCTTCTTTTTGCAAAAACACAGCAGCTTGTTCACGAGGTGTTAAGAGGCTATCTTTTTGTTTTTCGATAATTTGAGGATGGGTGTTGTGTAATTTTTTATCTAAATATTTTTTTAAACTGGCTATATTGCCGCCGCGCACGTCATCTGAAATAGTCAGCAATTGAATATGGGTTTTATGCTGTTTTGCTTTGCCGTATTTTCGGGAAAATTCTGCCTGCAGGAATTCAATTGTATTGTTGAGTGTATTGGGATTATCAAACGCTGTTTTCAAGTTTGGATCTTTTAGTAGTTTTGCCATTTCAGTTGGCGTGAAATACAACTTTGTATGAGATGTTTTGTAGTGATGATTAAATAAGTAGTCTAAACCTTTACCGATGGCCATGGCCCCAAAGGTAGATAAAATTAAGGCGACGGTTAATACGGCACTTACGTACGCAGCACCAGGTAAAAATCCCATTATTTGCAAATAGACACTTTGAAGATTTAATCCTAAATCAGGCAAAATTACTGTAGGCAATAAAACGCCCAAAGCGGTTACACCCGTTGTGAGTGCACCTCTTATACCACATTTGATACGGTGGATTTTACCTGTAGGTTTAGAGGAAAGATAAAGCTTTGCATCATGGAAAATGACCCTAATACCCAAGGTTCCCCACAAGTTAACAAACTTGAAAACACCATCTAAGAAATTGTTTAGTCCATGGTCTTCATTATCAGCAAGATCTTCTTCTAACATATTTATTCCAAAAATTTACCTGCAATAATGTATACCACAGGTAATTTTAAAATAAAAATTAGTTAGAAAGTATCTATCTATCTTTTAAATCGTGCTTAGCCTTGCCGGTGTCTTGGCGTTAAATTTTCTTCAGGCTTTTGTTGTGTGTCACTTGTCGTTGGAATATCTGTTTCTGTTGGTGATTTACTTTGAATTAGCGTCTCAGGGGGCGTTGTTAGCGCAGCTGTGACCATAGGATCTAGAGCTGCACTGCTACTATCATCATCCAAATCACTCACACTTGATGTTGCTGGGCGATTAAAGTGACCTTTGAGGCTATTTTTAATATTAAGACCTAAGGTGGCAGTACTCGCACATAAAGCTAAGGTAAATAGCGCTGTCGGCAAACCAATTGGATTACTGTAAATCACCACTGCACTGATGGCCATCAATAAGATTGCAGCAATGCTAATGCTATTCCGGTAAGGGTTTGCAGAAGACAAAACAGGCTTGTTTGTTTTAGGGGTTGCTTGCTTCTCTTTTGGCATAACCGCGGGTTGTTCTAAAGCTGTTCTGGATATTGGTTGTGGATCCAACTGATGACTCGCGCCCGAAGTCTTTAAGCTTTGCGTTAAGTCCGATAGCCATGGTTTTACTAACCTTGCAGGTGCTGAGTTTTTATCGAACTCTGTAGAGCTTAATCTGTATATTGCACAATAATCTTCTTTTTCTAGACCTAAACTTTCAGCATGTGCTTTATAGCTTTTATACTGGCGCAGATGTAATTTGGCTTCATTATGTTTTTCTAGAATAGACACGTGTTCTATATAAGCATCACGCTGTGGTATGTAGTCGGCACAAATTTGACGATTGAGGCCAGGCTCATCATTCGGTAAGTATACTTTCCAGTGTCCACCTGTATACTCTAGGCTATATGTGCTTTGAGCATTGTAAGCTTTTGCTTCTAATGTACCGACACGAATTGGGGTGGCTTCCCCAAAACCTGTGATTAATTGATTAACACCTTGTCGGTCGTCAGGCATTTTATATTGCATTGACGTCTTAAATAATTCGGAAAAGACTTCGAGTTCAACAACACCTGCTAGAGTTGTATCTAATGCGACACCGTTTTCGCCTCTTAACCATTGTTCAAACCCTATTGCGTCTTCTTCATTATAAAACCAGTCTGCTAAGGCTACTTTGCGCACGGCTATATCAGTTCCAACATCCATAACCGTGTCTTTTAATTTTTGTTGAATAACAGGCATACCCTGGAAATAGGCGGGGTATATAATATCGTCAACAGTCGATATGTCTAATGTTCCTGTAAGATGCTGCGTTAGTTTTTGCAATACTTTTTGTTTGATAGCAAGGTTATTTTCAATTTGCCCGGTAATAAATTCACGCGCCACTGGGCCCATCAATTTTTGATATTTGACCCAATTAGTTGTTTCTTCATCTATTTGACATGAATCTAGTATAATGCGGAAAACATCATCTATGGTTTTGCGGCTTATTCTGCCTGTGAGCTGTTGACCGATGTTTAATTCAGGGGCAAATTTGTCTACTTCTCTAAATAATGCGATCAGTTGATTTTTTGTAGTCGCATTTTTGGGTAGGGTATCATTTAGCCAATCTACAGCTAATCGGACCGTTATAGAGTTGTAGAAACAATTTCCGTCGCCTAATGCATCAAATGTAAAGCTCATAAATATGCCTATTAATTTCAGATTAAAAATTTGTATATACAAGACTGTGAATGCATAACAAAGAGCGGTCAATTTTACTATAAAAATTGACTATTCTTGGTAAGTTTATCTTTTATTTAATACCGCTTGTCTGAATGATGGGCACAAAAGTAGATAAATCCGCCACCAGCATGGTAGTTGACCAAATAAACCGGAGTGATAAAAGGGGTGAGCTTCTGTTTAAGCTGGGCTATAATATGCGCAATTAAGCAATACTTTAAAGTAGGTTTTATGTCTAAACTTGTGAGCACACCCATTACGGTCAAATCAGCAGAAAGCGGACAAAAGTATACGACAGATGCCGGATTTAATGCGATTCGAGATGGTATTAAGCAAAAGCCTTCACAAGAGCCTATTAAGTTGGTGCGCAAGCCTGCATGGCTACGAGTTAAGATTAACACCTCGCCTGAATATAAAGCCGTCCAGAATATTGTTCGTGAGCACCGATTAAGCACGGTCTGTGAAGAGGCAAAATGCCCAAATATGAATGAGTGCTGGACTCATGGAACCGCAACAATCATGCTCATGGGGCATGTTTGTACCAGGGCTTGCCGTTTTTGTTCGGTAGATACTGGCAACCCCAAAGGGTGGTTGGATTTAGAAGAGCCTGAGAATACAGCAAAATCTGTCAAGCTGATGAACTTGAATTACGTGGTTCTCACTTCTGTGGACAGAGACGATTTGGATGATGGGGGCGCAGAGCATTATGCCAACACAATTAAAGCGATTAAACAGACATCTCCCGGGACAAAAGTCGAAGCCTTAACCGGTGATTTTCAGGGCAATTTAACAGATGTGCAAACAGTTTTAGATTCGGGGGTCGATGTTTTCGCTCAAAATGTTGAGACTGTGAAACGATTGACTCACCCTGTACGGGATCCTCGTGCCAGTTATGAGCAAACTTTAGCAGTGTTAGCCTATGCCAAAAAGTCACGACCTGATGTTGTTACGAAGACAAGCTTGATGCTGGGCTTTGGAGAGACAGAAGCGGAAGTACTTGAAACAATGGATGACTTGCGGGCTAATAATGTAGATGTTTTGACTTTAGGTCAATATCTGCAGCCCACCCAAAATCATTTAGCGGTTGAACGTTATGTTACACCAGAAGAATTTGAAAAATATAGGGTTATAGGCTTAGAAAAAGGGTTTTTCGAAGTAGCATCAGCGCCTTTTGTGCGCTCTAGTTATAGGGCGGACAGAATATTCGCAAAAGATAATTTGGGATTAGGTAATCCTGATAAGTAACCAAGCCATAAGTCTATAAGATAGCGTAATGTTTTGATTTACGCTATAAACCATTCTGCTAATTGATCAATGATGTCATCAGACTCTAACATATAAGTATCATCAATTTTCAAGCATGGTACCTGAGTGCTGCCTGAAAGTTTTTTCATTTCTTCAAAAGCAGCTTTATCGCTCCAGACATCCACAATAGGGATATCAATATCATTGTTACTTAAAAAGTGCATTACTTTGTGGCAATAACCGCAACTAGCGCCAATGTATAAGGTCAGTTTTTGGTCTGTTTCTTTAGTCATACGTCTAATCTTCTCAAAAAATATAGTTAGCATATTATATAAATATAATCCTAAAATCCAGTAAATTTTGGATGCTCAAATTCTTTCTTTTAGTTATTTGTGGAAACTAAGTGTTAAAGTTAGATGTACTTATTCTAAAGCTGAGACTTGTGATAATGCGGGACTCTATATCTCAATAATAGACAATGCATAGTCTTTGGCTCAGCATTTGTGGGAGAGGAGACACCAAGATTAAGTGATTCTGAAAACATGCTGAGCAATTTAACTTGCAAGCTTGTGTCGCAAAAAGGGAAGAATTGATTATGCTATAGAAACTTAACCAAAATTAAGAACACAGTTGAACTGTGAAGCAAATTTAGCTGAAAATATTGCTTTTTACTTGGGGTGCAATAGGCTTTAGTGTGAATCTGATTGGAATCTATTGTTGGGAGCCTTTTGAGTCCGAAATGAGAAGTTTACCCATCTTGCCCAAAAGTGCTATTGCGACACAAATATTTATGGGACAAAAACTAATTATGTACAGATCATGCTTAATGTCTGAAGAGTGTTGCACAAAATACAATGTAGCAATCCAATAAATTAAAGCCAATACGACTATGCCGCTTTTATCCATTAGGCGCTTATTCTTAAATCGACTTGGCCAGAAATAAATGATTTGCAGCAAAACAGCAAAGGGTATTGAACTGAATGCCAGAATAATTGTCATTAAAGACAGTGTAAATGGAAAGATCATAGGAAAACCATAAAACCAGAGAAATAGGATTGGTATTCCAATTAATACAAAAATTAGGACAACTGGCAAAAGGAATACTAGCTTGGATAATCCAAGTTTATGCCTTAAGAAAACCAGTCGAAAAACAAATACAATCAGCGTGACTGGATAAATTCCAAGCAACAGACCCCAACCGATAAATACCCGCATTTCATCTGACATAGTAGAACGACTCGATTCAAATAAATAGGTGAGTAGTTTATAACATTTGGTATATTTAAAGTAACTATTTCAAGCTGAGCAGCAGGTGAAGGGGGATAAAAGGGGTTGGATTTTTGTTGAAAATGAGTAATGACACCCTTCTTTAAGCTGAACCACCGCACCAAAAGGGCAGTCTCACGAATACACTCTTCCGAAGTGGCTCCCCAGCTACTCTAAGATTGTTTGTGAAGCTCCAGCTAATAATCACTTTATTGGAATTCACTGTAAGTCTGGATATCAGCGCATTAGACAAAGAAGACAATGCATTTCAAGTTGATGTAGCAAGCTGTAAAGAACTATTTCATTACAAAAAGTGTCCCTAATAAAAGTGGCGACACAGAACAGACGCCATCAAATAATGTGGGGTATTAAATGATGCTTGAGATCATAGTTAAAACATTAGATGATCAATGAGTGTTGCAACAAACAGGTAACTTCTAGTTTGGTACTAGAGAGGCTTATGCAGTTTAATACCACAGCATATGTAGATAGAGCTCATAGTCATGGTAGACTAAACTTTGATAAACCTGTAGTTAAAGGCAGCCTATTGCCGTAGATATGATCATGGCAGCGTTGTCTTGTTACTATTATACTTATAGTATTTATACAGCCTCCATATCCTAGAGAAGCAGATGACTCATATCAAATATATTAATTTAGTTTCGGTATGCACGCTGATAGCGATACTGCTTCTTTTTTTTCCGACTCAAGGGAATAGTCAAGAAAATAAGCTAGAAAGTATTGCATTAAATAATACAGACCCAACAGGGAGTGAGGAGGCGTATTCGAGCAATACCCCTAAGCTAAAGTACAGTGATATAGAAAGCAGCGCACTTTTACCAAAAGATAATGATTTTGATATAGAAGCTGCAACGAAAGAACTAAACGATCTAACACTCAAGCTTTCTATACAAGATGTTGTGGCGAAAGATTTAGAGATAGCGGCAGAAGAAATTTCTCAGCTCAAAGATGGCGCGTTACAGTGTGTTGAGGATAATTTAAATGCTATTAAAAAAATTGATACTATTATTCCCAAAATCGACCCCACTAAAACAGTGACCTTGACACCTAATCAACAAAATCTTATTCGCAAGCGTATCAAAGCTGAAAATTTGGTTTCAGAATGTAAGCTTTTTGGTTTGAAAGCAGATGAGGCCATTACGGTATTTATTGAAGCAGCCCAAAAAATAAAGAAAACAAAGATATTTAGTAAGAGCGAGCCTTTGGTTGCAGACCTACCTAAAATAAAGCGCTACGCTGAAAGTTGGGTAAGCACAGTGAATTTGGCAATGATTTCCAAAAATACGGGCTTTGATTTGTACCAGCGGAATGAAATAAATTTTTTATTTATGATTTTACTGGCCGGGTTGATTGCCGGCATGATATTGTGGAAAAGTTTATATGCAGTTTCATGTAGAATCAATATAGAAGGGCATTTTGACACAATCGTATTAAATATTATTTTAACTTTAAAGCGTTATAGCGTTCAGGTTGTCTGTTTACTTTTCTTGTTTTTATTTGCAATATTAGGAGATTTTTATCATGAAAGAACAACATTAATGCCCTCGCTGTTTGGTGTTATCAGTATATATTATTTATGCAAAGGATTAATATCATTTTGTTTTTTACCGCCTAACCCTGCGTTACCTTATTGCGATATCTCTAAAGCGGTTGCGTTAAAGTTGTATTTTAGGCTGAACTTGTTTCTGGGTATTTGTTTGGTTTGTGCTTTAGCATTTTTGATGCTTTACGATGCCTACACAAATCAGAAATTTTATGCTTTAGTATCAGGTGTCATCATGACACTACTGGCTTGTAATATTTTTACTATATTATGGGTGATTAATGGCGCGCCTAAATTTTTAAGTCAGCATAAATTATTACGAGGGGTTTTTTCAACCATTATTACTTTGGTATTAGTTGGAACAATCTTGTGTCAGTGGTTTGGGTATCAACCATTAGCGTCCTACTTACTGTTCAGTACAACCTATTCGATTTTGTCACTTTTTGGTATATGGTTCCTATATAGTGTTTTTTCAAATTCTTTAGATAGTTTTACATCTAGAAGGTATAAGTGGGAAAAAGATCTGCAAAAGTTTTTGCAAATTACAGAAGGTGAGACTCCTATAGAAATCACCTTATTGCGGCTGTTTGGTTTTTTGTTGTTTTGGTCTAGTATTTTGCTAATTTCAAATGAAATTTGGAGCTTATCTGAATGGTGGTCATACAGAATTAATAAAGGTTTTTTTGAGGGATTTGTTATTGCTGACAGTAAAGTCATGCCTTTTAGGATAATCTTAAGTTTGTTTGTATTGGCCATCGGCATGCTGTCTATCCGGGCGGTGAAGCAATTTATGAATAGTAAAATAGAAGGTAGTCGCAGTGCTCAAGAAGCCCATATAATGATTCTGAGCTATGTATTCTATACTGCTATTTTATTATTTTCTTTAGTTGTTGCAGGCGTGAATTTAGGGGGCTTAGCGCTAGTCGCAGGTGCTTTATCTGTGGGTATTGGTTTTGGCCTCCAAAGCATCGTTAATAATTTTGTATCAGGATTGATTTTATTACTTGAACGCCCCATTAAAAAAGGGGATAGAATTATTGTGGGTGATAAAGAGGGCTTTGTTGCTAAAATCGGTGTTAGGTCAACGCGAGTCAATACGATTGAAAAAACAGATGTCATTGTCCCCAATGCAGAATTAATAGGCAATCAAGTCACCAATTTTATGTACAATAATAAGCGGTGGTTAGTGGTTGTTAAAGTGGGTGTCGAATATGGCTCAGATATTGAGCTGGTCAAGTCACTATTGTTAAAGGTGGCTTTAGACCACCCTAATATTGTACAAGATGGACATGAAGCACCGGCTGTATTCTTTATGAACTTTGGAGACAGTGCGCTTGATTTTGAATTGTGGGCGGTCTCAAAAAATGTGAATGAAAAGTTCTTTGTTTTGACAGATTTAAATTCAGAAATTGATCGCTCATTTAAAGAGCACAATATTGTAATATCCTTTCCACAAACTGACCTGCATATTAAAGACTCTGTTGCTATTCCAATGGCGCAGAAGAAAGGGGATGAGGCTGAGACGTGATAATTCTGTTATTCTGCTTAAAGCGTTGAACGAGTTTTTCAAAAATACTGGCAGGCGTTAAGCTAGAGCCTAGATATTTATATTCACCTTCAATGCCATGGTAATCTGACCCACCTGTGGTGAACCAATTATTTTTTTCAGCAGCTCGGATCCAGGGAGAGTGTCTTTCTTTCGGTAATTTACCATAATAGGCTTCTATACCATCAAATGGTAACGTGAGCAGGGCACGCATTACTTTGGGCTTTTTCATCATATGGGGATGAGCGATGACAGCATATCCTCCTGCATTTTGTATTACATTGATGGCTTCTTCCGTTGAGATAAACTCTCCTTTTACAAAGCAACGGCTCGTGTTGCCTAGGTATTTTTTAAACGCTTCTGCAGTTGAGGACACAAATTTTTGTTCAAATAAGTATTGCGCTATATGAGGGCGACCAATATTTCGCTGTGGTTCAAATCTAGCCTGTAGTGCCTCATAAGAAATATCCATATCTAATTTTCGTAATTTGTCTAAGATAAGTAAATTTCTATTTAGCTTATTCTGCTGTTGTTCTGTGCACAAGCTTTGAAGTTGGGCGTTTTGAATGTCAAAACTGTACCCCAGTACATGAACAGGTGTTCGTTCGTATTGGGTTGATAGCTCGACACCTGCTAGCAACTGAAGATTAGATGGGGTATTTAAATGTAACCCACTTAAATAGGCCTCAATCGTATCGTGATCCGTGATCGAAAGCCCGGTGAGCTCGTGTGCAGCCGCCATCTCAATGAGTGTCTCGGCTGAATGTGCACCATCAGAGTAGGTTGAGTGGCAATGACAGTCGGCTCGAAGCATTGTTTAGTACCTTCGCTTGTTTAAATGACACCTCAGTATACAAGAATATAGATTTTATTAATATAGGAGCAATCAAATCGTGATATTATTAATATTTTAAGGCCTGGGTTCAGTATGGGTATGGATAAAAAAATCGCCAGTATCTTAATCCTGATTTTGTTGTTTTGCTGTGTTTCAGTTTATGCCAAAAACGAGAGTCGAACTTTTAGGGATGTTAAAAAACAAGCGAAAATAATCTGGCAAGACCATCGTGTCTCATTTTATTGCAGCTGCCCATATGATACTCAGCTGCGGGTAGATCATAGTGCTTGTGGCTATAAACCACAGGATATGAAGCGCGCAAACCGCATTGAGTGGGAGCATTTAGTCCCTGTTTCATGGTTTTCTCAGCAGCGACCCTGTTGGAAACAGACAATGTGTAAAACCCAAAAAGGCAAAGCTTATAGTGGGCGTAATTGTTGTGAAAAAGTCGATGCGGAATTTCGTTTGATGTACACTGATTTGCATAATTTAGTGCCCGCTGTGGGAGAGGTCAATAAAGCTAGGCAATATTTTCGTTTTGTAGCATCCACAGATGATGCTGTTGTTAGAAATTACAATGGCTGCAATATACAAATTAATGAGCTTCAAAAAAAGGTAGTCCCGGCAGATTCAGTTAAAGGTATGATTGCGCGTGCACACCTTTATATGCAAAAAACTTATGATTTTAAGCTGAGTCGGCAGCAAAATAAATTATTTCTCTATTGGCATAAACAATATCCTCCAACTGAATGGGAGAGAATATGGAACCAGCGTGTTATGGCTATCCAAGGCACCGATAATAGTTACATATCTCAATATGATTTTTCGCATTAATAATGTTATTTTTAAATAATAACAAAAAAATCAAAAAGTTAACTGATTAACTCACGGAAGAGTAAAAAATGGACGACGTAAAAAAAGGGTTTATTTTTATTGGCGTGGTATTGGCCACTATTTTGCTTGGCTATGTGTCTGCATTATTGTCTCCCGTGATAGCTCCTTTTTTAATAGCGCTTTTCATTGCCTATCTTGCCAATCCCTTAGTAAATAGAATTAGTTCAATTCCAAAGCTCAAAATTCCACGCACAGTGTCAGTCGTCATTGTTTTTTTATTGATAATATTATTTTTAACCTTGGTGTTATTAATGATTATTCCTATGCTACAGAATCAAGTCGCTGATTTGCTCAAGCAATTGCCAAAATTATTTGTATGGTTGCATCAAGAGGTTATACCAAAACTTTATTCACATTTTAATCTGGAGAGTAATGCTGACGCAATGGCATTATTCAAAGAAAAAGGACTCGATAATATTGATACCGCTTCAGACATGTTTATTAAATTTTGGAAGGCTATATTGCATTCTGGTTTGGGCGTTATCAGCTGGGGAATTAATTTTGGGTTAATCTTTATTGTGGCGTTTTACTTAATGCGTGACTGGTCGCTTTGTCTTAGTGGAATGAAATCATTATTACCCCCTAAATATAAAGAGAAGATATTAGATATCACATATAAGTGTAACGATACATTGGGTTTATTTTTCAAAGGTCAGCTTATTGTCGTCGCAGCCCTCATGTTTATATACTCTCTGGGGTTGAGTCTTGTGGGGGTAAAATACTCATTATTACTTGGATTGAGTGCCGGCGCCTTAAGTATTGTACCTTATTTAGGTGGCTTTATGGGACTGGGTATGTCTTGTTTATTTGCAATGTTTCAATCTCAGGACATTATGATGCTTGTACAAGTCGTATGTGTTTTTGGTGTTGGTCAGCTGTTAGAAGGGATGGTGTTAACGCCTATTTTAATTGGCGATAAATTAGGCTTGCATCCAGTTGCGGTCATCTTTGCTTTATTAGCGGGGGGGCAACTATTTGGATTTGTGGGTATATTATTAGCTTTGCCAATAGCCTCTGTGCTCGTAATTTTATTCAGAGAGCATTACAATCACTATGTATTAAATCCAACCAATTAGCCTTAGATAGGGAAAATCTTTTGCTAGAAAGCTTTATGCTCAAAGCAAGACTCAAAAATATGGCCTAGTTTTTTTGAGAGCTGCACTGTCTCTTTCGTTCTCATCTTTGTCTTCATAGATTGTTGGTAAGGTTGGCTGTTTTTCTTTGATAAGTCTATGATTTCTCCGGTCATAGGTAACAGTACCCATCGAAGCTTGATTTTCTTTTTGAGCGAAGCGCCGTTTTGCAGCGTCAAGTATCAGTCTATTAGTAGACGATCGGAAAAAAACCATAATTTCATCCAAAAAGTCGGTAATATAGGAGGTCGCCTTTAGTTCTTTATGCTCTTTTTCCGTTATATGTTTCTTAGCTTTGACCTTAAGCAATATCACGTATATTTTGCGCCAATTTTCAGAGATATCACTATATCGAGAATCCTGGGATTGATGAAATTTTGAGGCATTAGACAACACTAATTTTGTGATTTTAGGCAGCACATGATTAATGAGGTGCTCTGGACCTCGGTATTTAAAACCAGACATACAGCTATTTTCCTAACAAAATGATTATGCTACTTAATAATGTAACTAGATGCAAGGAATATAAGATATGCGGAAGTGTCTCAGCGCCAATATTATAAATGAATGAAATTCACATATATCAAATTGTGGGGTGCTTTTCGGGCTGAGGCTATCAGGTTTACGTCTTATTAGATTGTATTTAATATTTATTACTCAAGATAGCAAAACAAATCGGACACATTCTTCCAGCCAACGACTTTTCAATATGATAAGTTTCAAATAGAAAGACAACCGCGCAAATTATGTTTTATGAGGCTTCCAGCCAATGAAGCCATGGTTTAATTTTCTATGGTAGACATAAAATCTTATAAATATGAATGTTCATCTATCTTCTCTATAAAGAGTTTGCTAGCAGCTAAATCAAAATGTTAAAGTGTGTTTGTGGCAATAAATAACATGGATCGTTATGTCAAAATATTTAACAACTTTGTTTGTTCTGTTTCACATTTTTTTAATTTTTATATATTCACCTATAGGGGCTGCTTACTCTGACAGTAAACAGCTGACTTATACTAAAGCAACGATACAGACTAATTTAAAATCGGTTGCAGGACAAGAGACGCTGTGGATAGCTTTAAATTTAGATTTGGAACCCGGTTGGCATGTATACTGGAAGAATCCAGGTGATTCAGGTTTGCCACCGAAACTATTAATTGAATCAAATCAAGATATTGAAGTCGGAGATATACTATACGCTCCACCACATCGTATACCAGTACAACACCTTATTAATTATGGCTACGATCAAAATGCAAGTTATTTTCTCCCAATCACGTTTAAATCATCTTTAAAAAATAAACAAGTAAATTTAAAGATAAAAGCTAGCTGGTTAGTTTGCAAAGTAGACTGCATACCTGAGGAAGCCAGTTTCAACTTTAGCCTACCTATCTCAAACACCGTTGAATACTCAGATAATTACCAAATAATGACATCTGATATTCAAGCTATTCAAAATATTAAACAATTATCTCCGAAAGTGACAGAAGAGGCTAAGCAAGTTGCTCTAGAATTTACCCGGCCTGAATGGAAAAAACAGTCTATTCAGGATGCATATTTTTTTGCTGAAAAAGAAGGTGTTATTTCATTATCCCAGTTTCAAGCTTATCAGCAAGATGGGATTCACTTGACACTTAGGTTAAGCAAAGAAAGTCAATCTTTGCCTAAAAAGTTACGTGGTTTTTTAGAAGTTATTGATGAAAAGGCAGTCCAACACTATCAAGTCAATGTAGATCATAGCTCTGATAATGATACTCAAACAAATAAGACTGAAAAACAACTCACCCTAGGGTTAGCATTTCTATTTGCTTTTTTAGGGGGGATTTTATTGAACTTCATGCCGTGTGTTTTTCCGATATTATCTTTAAAGATCTTAGGGCTGTGCCAACAACAAAGTGCCCGTTATTTGCAAAAATGTTTTCATGCTTTTAGTTATACTTTTGGTATCCTGCTTTGCTTTTTAGTGATTGCGATTATTATGATTGCACTTCAATCTGCTGGCTTAGCTGTAGGCTGGGGGTTCCAAATGCAATCGGGCATATTTTTATTAGTCATGATTTACTTATTAGTCTTGGTATCATGCTTCTTGTTTGGATTTATAAATTTTTGGTTGCCTCTACCTCGTTTTTCTAATGGTCATCAATCTCATCCTTATATGGAAAGTTTTTCAACCGGTTTATTAATTACTTTAATTTCTACACCCTGTACGGCACCACTTATGGCTCCAGCACTAGGGTTTGCATTTACTCAATCATCTGAAAATATGATTGCCATTATTCTTTTATTAGGGCTAGGGCTAGCTTTGCCATTTATATTATTTGCCGTTATTCCGGGTTGTAATCGATTGCTCCCTAAGTCCGGCCCTTGGCTTAGTACATTCAAAGAGTTTATGGCTTTCCCAATGCTATTTACTGGCCTGTGGCTTTGTTGGTTACTGCTTAATCATATTAATACTGTACAGTTTATAATTGTATTAGCGAGTGTATTGTGTTTGTGGATGCTATTGTGGGTTGGAAAATTAAAATTTAAATATCGACTAATCAAAATAATTCTACAAATAATACTGCTAGCACCAATTGGATTTACATTTTATCAGATAGGTTTAGAGAGTCCATCCCAAGTAACTGATTCAAAATTGAATATATTCTCTATGGATAAGGTTGAAGAACTCAGACAGAAAAATCAACCTATTTTAGTCAATGTCACGGCAGACTGGTGTATAACGTGTAAAGCGAATGAAAGTTTAGTTTTATCCCAAAAGACGGTTAAAGATTTTATCAGTAAAAATAACATTGTATATTTAAAAGCAGACTGGACGCATCGTAGCCAGGCGATTACGGAATATTTAAAATCATTTGATCGATATGGTGTGCCATTATATGTCTATTATCCGTCAAAAGGAGACCCTATTGTACTACCGCAAATTTTAACGCCAGATATTATATTTGACAAATTAAGTGAAGATTAATTAAGGAAACCACAATGTATCGTAAACAATTAAAAACAATTCTATGTTTTGTAAGCTTACTGTTTATATCTACAAGTAGTTATGCGGCGAAAACAGTTCTTAAAATAAATGAAAAAGCGCCTGATTTTGTAGCCCAGGACAGCAATAATGATACGGTTAAGTTAAGTGATTATAAAGGCAAGATGGTTGTTCTTGAGTGGACTAACCACAAATGTCCTTTTGTGGTTAAGCACTATAGCTCTAATAACATGCAGTCATTGCAGCAAAAATATACTAAAGATGGCGTTATTTGGTTGTCGATCATCTCTTCAGCACCCAACAAACAAGGTTTTGTCAGTGGGGCGGTCGCTAATCAGCTGACCCAATCAAGAGGTGCCTTCCCAACGCGCGTTTTATTAGATTCAACAGGAAAAATAGGTCGTTTGTATGGTGCTAAGACGACACCCCATATGTATATTATTGATCAAGAAGGTAAATTACGATACCAAGGCGCAATTGATAGCATTCGTTCTGCCGATCCCAGTGATATTTCAAAAGCAACGAATTATGTCGACCAAGCTTTAACTGCACTTAAGGATAAAAAACCTGTTTCAACTAAAGATTCCAAGGCATATGGCTGCTCTGTAAAGTATTAATCAAGTATCAGCAAAATTTCGAACCAAACTCAATGAACATTGGGTTTGGTTTTTAGTTTTACTAGGTAATGCATTGCCTGATGAACAGGTTTGTTGTGCTGGTTCCATGGGTAATGGCTTTTCTGCCCAACAGTATTGTTTTACTGAGTCTGATGGTATTAAATTCTGGCTAACCTGTTCGAATTTAGGTTTAGACAGAAGGAGTATTGGGGGCGGATTTTCGACTAATGCTTTTTGAGCAGTATTTTCCGTGTTCTCTGCTATATTGGAGTTTAATGTTTGCTTTTCATCGAATTCAGATATGTTTTTTTCAATCAATTTCATTTGAGTATTTAAAACGCTTTTTAATTTTAGCTTAATGAATATTTTTGTCTTAACGTCGAATGTAGAGATATCGAAATTTTTTTGATATCGGTGTAGACCTTGAACATGACGTAGTACAGTTTGTGCAAATTTTTTGTCAGTACTGGTGTTAATTTGGGGGCAAAGATGGCTTAGATGACTATTGGGATCATTATTAAATTTGTGAAGCAGTTCTATAAATGATTGTGTATTTATTTTTTCTTCATCACAAAGATTTTTCAGTTTAACAAGGAGTTGGACATAAAAGTAAAACTGTTTGTTTTTCATTTCGTTATCAGCAGCCATGTGTACTAAGACTTCATTTGCCATGCTGCGCATAATCTCGGCTAGAGAGAACTTTTTTTGCGCGAAGACACTTGGCAAGAGAGGTTTTAGGGATGAAATCATATTAGACACCTTAAACAAAAGAATATATTTATTTTAGTTTATTTGAATTCATTCCTAATTTAAATTACTTTATTAAATATAACAATTAATTCTGAATTATACAGGGGCGTTTTGGGATGATTGACTTGATAGTTGTGTTAACTAGCCAGGTAGTAGGGTTAAGTTTTTTATATCATGCCTATCCTTATCACGGCGGCTATATATTACTGAGTATCTTCAAGCTAGAAAGATAATATAATATATAGAGGATAATACAGCAGCAACCGATGTGAATCTTAAACCTTATTCATCCGTCGCAGGGGGTTTATGGCTTGAATCTTTTATATTTATGTCAGCTTGAACAAAGTAGTATTGAATGCCTTCTTCTCTAAATCGTCTGTCTATAAGAAAATAGATGTCGCTTCTCGTACGATATTTTAAGTTGACGTTAAGCACTGTGCACCATAAATTAAACTGCAAAGCATCTTCAAAATATCCTATACAAAATACTGCAGGTTCATCTCCTTTGTCTTTTGATACTTCTGGATGGGCATGGGCTGCCTCATATAGTATGGCTTCTACTTTCTCAGCGGGTGCATTAAACTTCATTCTGGCCTCAACTTTTAGTCTGGATTTCTTATTGTTGACCATGTAGTTTTTGACTTCTTTGGTGACTAAATCGGAGTTGGGTACAATAATATGTGATTGCTCCAATGTTTTAACTGTTGTAGAGCGTACGCCAATATTGGTCACAAATCCTTCTTTATTTCCCACGACGATACGATCCCCTTTTTTAACGGGCCGCTCTAGTAATAAGACAATGCCAGATACAAAATTGTTCACGATATGCTGTAAACCAAAACCAATACCCACAGATAAAGCACCCGCGACGAGCGCTAAGCCTTTAAAGTCTACGCCTGCAATCATGAGAGAGAAAATCAAACTAATACCAATACTAATGTATCCAATAATAACTAGATAAGCCTCTTGTTCTGCTTTGATGCTAGACTTGTCCTCAGGTAGTAGTTGGTGTTTCAATATCTTGACAAATAATGTGGTTACAGCAAAAAATAATAAAGCAAAAATAATTCGAATGGGAATAATGCGAGCATCAGCCACATCAAATCCTTCGTAAATTATTTGTCTGAGCTGAACGGACCAGAGTTCTGATATTGTCCAGACATCATTGAGCTTTATAAACAACCAGCCCCAAACAAACAAAAACATTACAATTTTTAAAGTGACTAATTCTAGTATGAGCTCAGAACGATGCTTATGTATAAACTTAAAGGCTTGAAGTTTCCAAGGATGTTGTTTAGAAAATAATTTTTCTAGAATAGACATTAAGTAAGTATATATCGCTAACGAAATAAAGGTAAGTGATATGGAATATGTGATCCCTTTCAGTAAATAGATAGAAAGCTCTATATGACCCGACCACTGGCATGTAATATTAAATATTAATAAAATTGTATTGGCAAAGTTTATCAGGGATTTAGAGATTGGGTTATTGTCAAAGTAGAGGGTTAAGTGTGTAAATGATTTGACAATCACAAAAAGGTTTAGAGCAAGTATCGTGTAAAATATAATAACCACAGCATCAAACAGCAATGGATTTTGAGGGATGAGATCCTGAATATTACTGCCAAAATAAATACATAAGACCATGAATAAAAAGAACTTTAAGCTATAACAAAAAGACTCTTTAAAGTGCTTTCCTTTAACATTAAATAAAGATTTAGATATGGGCGGGTGTGTTAAAAAGTCTATTACGCCAACCATTAGGTAAAAAATTAAAAATGGCATTAAGAAAGTATCTAAGGCAAAGTCCTTTTGAATCAGGTAATCATGTATAGATTCATAGATTATCAATGTACCTAGAAAAAGGATAATACCTAAATGTTTTCGAATGATAATTAAAAAGGCAGAAAAGTCCTGTTCTAGTTCACTTTTAACGTGGTTGCTTTTAGTGTAAAGCTTAATTTTATTCTTAGTATATGATGAGATAAGTAGGGTGGAAGCTAGAAGCATACAGATGATAAAAAGATCATACTGATGATATGTTTCAAAGCCTAAAATTTTTGATATCTTGATGCTCTTAAGTTCTGTCAGCCAGGTACTATAACTTTCACTTAGATTAGGCAACGTTTCCCATAAAGGCTGTGTCGTGCTCAAAATAATGTTTTTTTGCTTTGTTTTTGCCTCAGCACTAAACAAGGCAATTAATTCAGTAGAACGAATTACGAATAACTTGCATCCCGCTAACCTTGTTTTTGTATCAACCTTCTTTTTCTCTAGATATCTTTGATCAGCTGTTAATGTGATGGACTCTTCCGGTTCTTTGTCTGCACTGGGTAGTTGCTCATTAATATCTTCTAGTTCTTTTGTTTCTTCTGCTATGCACGCTTCAGCCAGCTTTTTCTTTTCAATAAGAGATTTTTGAGTCTTAATCAGTTCTTCTGTGCTCATGGGATCAGTATGTAATTTTATTGAGAGTGTGTCTAAGCCCTTGTTCGCCTCGTCTGGGTTAAAGACCTCGATCGCCCAGGCAGGAAAGGGTGCTGCAATAATAATCAGTGCCAGCCAGATGGATTGTACTATTTTTAGAGAACTGTATTTTTTCAAAGCGATACTACATATAAAATTCCTTCCTATCTTATTATCGACAAAACAATTAAGATCTAAAGCCTAACTGTTAATTTTGCATACTGCTTTTTGGTGCCATTGTATCTCTTGGGTCATCTCGGTAACGGTATTTATGGCGTGTTGTGAAAACTTAAGTGGATGCGCGCCTAGAAAATGGCCATTTTCTATAAACCAGCTGGAAATATAATGAAAAAAGTGATTTATAAAATCAACAGCGGCCTTAACAAGGTTTACAATGGATGCATCTGCATTAGTGCAATTTAACCGGTCGTAGCAACCCTCAATAGTTTGCCTTAAATGAAACTGGTAATTTAAGTTAACACCTGAGCCAATAGTATTTGGATATAGCGCTATTTCTGTAAGTTTGTTAGTTATTTGAGAAACAGAAACTTCAGCATCCACTAATGGCGGTAAGATTTTGCCCCTCTCTTGCAGTCGTAGATTTTTCTCGTGAAACCTGTCTTTGAGTTTGCTTGCAAAAGCATACAAGATGGAAAAAGCCCTTAACTGCATTATTCTGATCTCTTCATCTCTGGTATAAGATGTTTTGTTTTCATTTATGGATAGTGTTAAAGGAGATTTCCAATATATATTACCATTTTCATTGTTATATTCTAATTTCATTTCATCTAGGGGACCGCTGGTCAAGCCTGGAATGTCAAAAATATAGCCATCCATTTGTTTTGTGCTAATGCCAATTTGATTCAAACGTTTTTTGGCATCTGTCATACAGGTGTTACGATAGAAATTAAAAAAAGGCCCCTTATAATCATTGATACTCATGTACTCATCATGAGTGAGTTTCTCTAGAGATGCTTGACTCAAACGCGTGTTTGATTTTTCCAAGGCTGTAAGACTATCCCAATAAACTTTTTCGTCTCTGAAATTGCGTTTGGGCAACTGCTTTTCTTCCCGGTCTTTTGCAATGCTTTGCAAAAGAGCATCTTTTTGTGATTCTGATATTTGCCATGTTTTATGCTGGTGACTATATTTTTCGGTTTCAACGATAAAACGTAAATGCTCCTGGATTAAATGTCCTGGTCCGTACAATTCTGCTGGAAATATCTTGCGTTTAATGGTCTGGTCTTTTCTCAGGGAGTGACCATAAAATCCAATCGCTTCTGTGACTTGTGCCCGCGCATTGCGCAAGGTTGTGTCTAGTTGGCTGAAAACCAAATAGACATGTCCTGCGCTGTTTGTGTTGTTGCCATATACGACAGTATAAGACACAAAATAATCTATATTTTTCATACAGCGACCTATTAATATTTTACCGTTCTGCTTTTTGCCTATGGGGACGCCTGGATTTACGCTTCATTGCATCTACCATCTTGAGACGATTGGCAAAAGAGGCATTTGTAATCGCTTCATATAATATGACCTGTGATATCTCTAGGTTTTGACTAGACAGGGTCTTAATTGTGTTCATTGTTTCTTTCACAGCGTCTTTATTGAGCTCAGGCTCAGACATTAATTCTAATAATTTTTTACGTGCTATATGAATTTTACGTTTATTATAGCGGCTCGTTTCTTTTGACTGTTGTAGCATGGGGGCCAACTGTTTTTTTGAAGTTTCGGGTAGTTCTTTTAGTATGCCTTTAAGATGCATGGATTCTGATGGTTTAGAGCCAAAACGAAAATTCGTTTGCCCACCCGCGAGATAGCCTGCTAAGAATAAGTTTGTTCCCAATGAAACCAATAAGATCAAGTAGATCCAGTTTTTTTGTGTCATAAAATTATCTCATTTTCAGTTTTTGTATTATGGGGTATAGTGTCGATAAAGGCATTAAATTCAAAATCGTTCTGATGATTCCCAGAATGTTGATAGACGCCTAAGCTTAAGCCTAGAAGTAAGGCAGCGGACAGTGCAGAAAATTTAGGGACAATTGGACAAAATAAGCTTTTAAAGTCTAAAGTTGAACGGTAGCAGGTTTTTTCCAATATACTTTTTGAAAGGGCTTTTGAAGGTGGTTTCACTTTGTCGTGATCAAGTAAGCTATCAAGTTTGCTATCGGCATGAAACTTTGTCAAGCAGTTTGTGTGCGACCGTGCATATTGTAGCATCTGTTCTTTTTGCTCTAATGGCCACTTATTTTTATTAAGGCCATATGTTTGTATTAATCGCTCAAAGATTAAGGTATTCATTTTAGGTTCTCCTTGAGTTTTTGTCTCACTCTGTAGAGGGCCGATTCAACTGCACTAATAGTCATATCCATCATTTCAGCAATATTTTGTTGTGGCATGGCATGATAATAAAACCAAAATAAAATAGCTTTTTCTTCTGGTTTTAGTGTTGCCAAAGCATCTAGCAATTCCTGATTTCTTTCAGTCCTGGCGCTTTGCTCTGAATTTGTTTTATTGACTAGATTATTAGCAAAAGTTTGCTTCAGGATTGTTGATTTTTGTTGTTTTCGAATTTGGTCGATACATAAGTTGTACAACATTTTAAATAACCACGTTTTAAAGTTTGCCTCGGCGCGCCATTTTTCGCGACTTTCCCACACCTTAAGAAACCCTTCTTGTACGATGTCTTCAGAGAGCGCCTTATTCTGCAACATGCGCTCGACAAAATAATAGCTACTATTTATATTCTGTTTTACTAATATCTCAAATGCAGCCGTGTCGCCCGATTGCACACGCTGCATCAGCTTATTACTCGGATCATTCCTTGGATCTTCATTGGGATATTTAGACACGATAATTGCTTATTAGATTCTAATAGGCATATGTGTGCACCCAGAATGATAATATCTTATTGACCATTATTTTTCATTAATTGGGCTCCGTATACTCTTATAATGGCTTTTTCTTTTTGCCGGGTTAGGATTTTATCTATTTGTTGTTGATGTTGGCGAATAAAGTCACTTTTCTCAGTTTCTGATAATGCGGTCCATTTACTTTTTACACTGGCTTTAAATGCATGCCGTTCTTTTTTTGACATGTTTTTAAACTTGTCTCTTACAGCTTTAAATTCTGCTCGTTCTTCCTGTGTCATGCTTTGTAAGAATTCTGCCTTGCTGCTATTATAACCCTTATTATGTTTTCCACCTGAACCATCGCAAGCATAGGCAAAAGAGCTTGCACCGCACATTAGTGCCAATACAATTATATGAATTTTCATTTTAGCCTCCAAAAAGCTTTTTGTCTTCATTAATTAAACGAAGAAGGCAGCAGAACCTTGCGAAAAAAGTTATTATATTTGACAATTCACGTAAGTACACTGTTTTGTTAGTTTGCTACAATAAAGGAGAGCTCCCTTGTCAGACCAGAATATCTCCCATGTTCTTGTTAACGTTATCCAAGATTTTCTCGTTAGGATGGGAAGACAGCGTGCGGCGCTTGCTGTAACAGAAAAGTCTGAATTAGAGAAAGATCTTGGCATAGACAGTATTGGCAAGGTTGAGCTCTTCCATGAAATAGAAGATCAATTTGATATTTATTTACCAGATGATTTACTGGCTACGGCGGTAACCGTAGAGGATTTAACACAAGCCATTGAGAAAAGTCATCCCGCCACAAGTCGACACACACTCAAAAGAGCTTTATTACCGAAACGGGTCCAGTATCAGCCTAAGAATGAAAAATCTATCGTTGAAATTTTGCGACAATGGGCAAAGCATGAGCCTAATAGGCCACACATCTATTTGCAGCAGCCCAATGGCGATGAGCTGACTATCTCATACAAAACATTATTAGATAATTCGCTCAAAGTTGCTGCAAATTTATATCAAATGGGGATTCGCCAATATGATACAGTGGCGATAATGCTACCCACCTGCGAAGGTTTTTTTTATAGCTTCATGGGCGCGCAGCTTTTGGGGGCAATTCCTGTGCCTATTTACCCACCGTTTCGGCCTGATAAGTTAGAAGAATATACGCTCAGAGAAGTTAAAATTCTCAAAAAAGCAGGTGTCAAAACTTTAATTACTTTTGATAAAGCTGAGAAGCTCAGCGAGTTATTAGGCGTATTCATTCCTTCACTGAAAAAAGTTGTCACTTACGAGCAAGTGAGCGAAACAAAAAAGAAAGCACCAGAAGTCAAGTTGACAGGGGAGCATTCTGCCTTAATACAGTTTACATCAGGTAGCACAAGTGATCCCAAGGGCGTTTTATTATCACATTATAATTTAATGTCTAACATTAGTGCGATAGGGAAAGCGATGCAGATACAGCCTAGCGATGTTGTGGTGAGCTGGTTGCCCTTGTATCATGACATGGGATTAATTGGTTGTTGGCTAGCGCCATTATACTATGGCCGACCAGTCGTGATCATGTCCCCATTACAGTTTTTAACTCGCCCAGAAAGATGGTTGTGGGCGATACATTATCATCGGGCCACCATCTCTGCGGGCCCTAATTTTTCCTATGATCTCTGTGTGAAAAGAGTTAAGCCAGAATCCATCGAAGGATTAGATTTAAGTTCATGGCGGTTAGCTTTAAATGGGGCTGAGGCGGTCAACCCAAATACAGTAGAGAGCTTTATTCAGAAATTTAAAACTTATGGATTTAATGAAAATGCTTATTTCCCAGTTTATGGACTAGCAGAATCTTGTGTGGCTGTTTGTTTTCCACCGCTCGATAGGCCGCCGATTATTGATGTCATAAATCAAGAAGACTATCAGACACAACAAATTGCAACCCCGGTTAAAAATGCAAGAGAAACAAATGTTCGTTTTGTTTGCTGTGGCAAGGCTATTCCTGAGCATCAAATTAGAGTGGTAGATGGTGACAATAAATTAGTGCCTGATAGGGTGATTGGCAGCTTGCAGTTTCAAGGACCCTCAACGATGCAAGGTTATTATGATAATGCCAAAGCGACGTCTGATGTCATGTATGATAGCTGGTGTGATACGGGCGATTTCGCTTATTTGGTTGATGGTGAGGTTTACATTACTGGGCGTAAAAAAGACATTATCATTAAAGCGGGGCGGAACCTGTACCCTGAAGTGATAGAAGAAGTGGCGAGCCAAGTAGAAGGTGTTCGAAAAGGTTGTGTGGCTGCTTTCGGGGTAAGTGACGCTCAGAAGGGCACTGAAAAATTGATTATTGTGGCGGAGACTCGAACTTCGCACAAACGAGAAAAACAAGCGATTATACAAAGCATTATCGAAAATGTGACAAGTTCAACTGGTATGCCGCCCGATGAAGTTATTCTAGTGAAACCCCAGGCTGTACCCAAAACCTCTAGCGGTAAACTTCAACGTGCACAATGTAAGCAATATTATGAACGTAAGCAATTAACAGGGCTTAGAATGCCTTTGTGGGTACAAATTGGAAAGCTTGCATTAAAAGGATTTTGCAAAAAAATTATTAATATGCTGGGCGTGAGTCTACAGTTTTTTTATACTTTATATGTATGGTGTATTACTGTTGGGCTTTTAGCGCCCGCAGTACTTTCGGTTTTTATTCTGCCTGGAAATGCCTCTCGAGCCATAGCTCGAAACATGTCAAAGTTAATATTGTTTTTGAGCGGCAATAGGCTGAGCGTAGAAAATAAAGCCCTTTTGCAAGATAATAATCAGCCCGTTATTTTAGTCGCTAATCATACAAGTTATGCAGATGCGCCGATATTATATAGTTTATTACCGAATGCTTTCTCTTTTGTTGTCAAAAAAGAAGTGGCCAAGTTTCCCCTGGCAAAAACAATACTTCGAAAGCACAGGCACATCTTAGTGAGCAGAATGGATTTTTCTGAAAGTTTAGAGGAAACGCAACAGATTATCCATGCTTTAGAGGCGAGACGTTCGATTGCAATTTTTCCAGAAGGGACATTTACGGCTGCTGCGGGTTTGAAAAACTTTAAATTTGGTGCCTTTAAGGTCGCGGCTGAATCACAAGTGCCTATTTGTCCTGTCGGTATTAAGGGTAGTCGCCAGATTATCAAAAGTGGTCAATGGCTACTACGGCCATCGCATATACAGGTGGTGATATCAGACTTAATTTATCCCCAGGGCAGTGATTGGGATGCTGTTGTACAATTACAAACAGAAACCAGAGCAATTGTATCAAAACTCTGTGGAGAACCTTTAATTGAAGAGTAATCAGAGTTATATATCTATTATACTTCAAGATATTTTAACAGGACAGACCTGTTAATTTGTTCATCAAATTTATAACAAGTAAGCAATAAAATTGTTATTTTCTTCTAGGAGGAGGAATAGGTGGCCTTTTTTTATCTGTATCTTGATTTTCTTGTTTTTGTTTTATCATTTCCTCTTTAGTAGGCAATTTGAAATGATCTTTTTTTGTCCGGGCTGCAAGAGATGGGGCTTCTCCATACGCATTAGCAACAGGTTTTCTTCTCGCTGGCGTTGGTGGCGGTGGCGGTAATTTCGTATTCTCTTGTTTGTTCGTTTGTAGTTGCTGAAATATACTAGGATCTGTTATTGGCGGCGGTGGTGGTGGCAACTTGCCATGATGGCCTTTGGACTGCACTTGGTTTTGCTGCCTAGCTGCGGAGTTTTCTTGAGCTTGTGGTTCCTCCTGCCCTTTGCGTGGTGCAGAGCCGTATTGCTGAGAGCCCTCATGTTGGGGAATACTATAGTGCTGTTGTTCTTGCCCTTGCCCAGGGGACTGTTGTGGCACTCCGTAGTGTTGTTTTTGCTCTTGGGCGGCCTGTCCTCTTTGTTTTATTAAGGTATCTGCAGGTTGGTATTGTGTTCTGTTTTCTGGATGTGCTTGTACAGCAGGTGAGCGCATTGCTTGGTCGTTATTATTTGGTTCTGCTGTGGGCATAGCTGCATAATTTGTTGTGGTATCAGGTGGTAAAATGTCATATTGTATAGGTGGCCCACCTTTTGTATCGACAGGGCCGTATTCATGAGTCGCTTCAAGAGCAGCACCATCTACTTTTTTCCGAGGAGGAACGCCATATTGCGATACAGGTTTGGCGGGTTCAACAGGACCATATTGCTGCGTGGCGACTGTAGGTTGATTTGCTTTTCCCATTTCAAGTTTCATTTCATTTATTTGTGCGTAAGCATCAATTATTTCAGCATTATTCATATGGCGTAGATCCACACCCTCATTCTTGAACTCTTTACGTATTTTATTCGCTTCTCTTCGTCTCTTGATTCTACCTATAATATCTAGCGCCACTGAACCACCTCTCTTGCAAAGCATGCTGACTAACATGATATCATGTTTTTCGTATCTATTGCCAATTACAAATCTTTGATTAAAGCCTAAATAACGACCTATCACCATTCACTATTTGGCATTAATATCGCTTCAATTTAATTAAACTATTAACCAAATCAACGGTGACTTTATGGTCTTCAAAAAACTTACGACAAAGTAAACCTTCTCGTTTTTTTAACTGACAGTTTGACCGAGCAAATGTGATATAAGGGGATTTAATCGCATAGTTGGGTAGTAATTCAATTTTGCCAAACAGTTGAGCAAAATATTCTGTATCTTTATTGCCTTGGTAATCATATGCAATTAAATCTTCCTTGCCTTTAAACTTAGTCATCTCAGGTATATCGCAAGCATTGACAAAAATATGCGAATAGCAGCCAGTATCAACGGTTAAGTTTTGATAGATGGTTTTATTGAGCTTTGCAAAATGTAATTTTGTTCTTAGTGTGGGGGTGGATGATTTTACTGAGCTTGGATTAACGCCTTCATCTCCCTTATTTAATCTACCCTTGCGCACGATAAGTTTTTCACGTTGATAATCAATTGTTAGCAACTGGGGGTAAAAGGCGTTAGCGCTTAATACGCCATCAATACGCATATTTTTAAACAACTCAACCTCATCCTCAAAGCTACTGGAAACAACAAGATTATAATCACTCAAGTAAACATCACCGACTTGCATTTTTTTAACAAAATGTGTGGTTTGAAAAATATTAACTACTTGGTTTGAGGTTATCGCACGTACGTCCTTACTTTCGGTTACAGGTAAGTCTAACTTTTTGGCTAATCCCGCGGAAATCATACTTTGTGAAAATCCGCTATCAAACATAAAGTTATATGGACCTTTGCCATTAATTTTGACTTTGACAATAGGACTCTGAAGTCGATAATCACCGACTGGCGCATTAATTTCGCCTTTTCTGACAATCTCAATAGAACTGGGTATATAAATGTGCTTAAAATCTGGCCGGTTGTAGGTTGCTGTTTTGTTTGATTCGGGCAGATTGGTGTCAAGACTGCTGCTCGCTATAGTCGCAACACTAAATAATAAAATAGATGGTAAAAGAAAAAATTTGGTTTTCTGCATCTTGGCTTCTGAGTATTTTAAATGTATAGGTAATATTTCGACCATTTTCAAAAAGTCTTGAATTTTTGCCTATTTCATTAAAAAGGTTTAATAACATCAATTGGTTAGTTGATAGCCTTATACCCAAATGCGGCATAGTGAATAAAATTACACAAGTAGCATAAGTGAGCTTGATAAATGTTTGAGAAAAATATAGCAACAACCGCTTTATTGTCGGTAATCTACTCTTCCGCAATATTTGCAAATGCAGGCGGCGGTGGTGCCTCAATTTACGAGGTGGGCACCCCTGATATGGGAATGTCTTATGCGGGGGCTCCAGCTAGAGTGGGAGACGCTGGTACTGCTTACCTAAATCCTGCTGGCATGTCGTTTTTAGAGGTTGATCAATTTGCTCTAATGGTTGGCGCCTTTGTTAACTATATAAACTTAGACTTTCAGCTAGGAAATTCTGCTGTCGGGGTGCCAGCTAACGCAAGAGGTGATGGTGGTTCTGCTGGCAGTATTGTGCCGGGTGGAGGTTTATATTTTGTAAAGCCTTTGAATAATTGTTGGTCTGTTGGTTTTACAGTTAATGCGCCTTATGCTGCTGCACTTAAGTATGATGAGGGCTGGATAGGCAGAAATTATCTTGAAGAATTATTTTTCCTAGGCATTAACATTGAGCCGAGTATTGCTTTTAAAGCATCCGAAGATTTTTCCATTGGGCTTGGGCTTAATTTTACTTATGGATATTTGCCTACCTTTAAAATGAAAGCGACGCCGTTTCAAAATTCACAAGATATAGAAATAGACGCGAGTGATTGGGATTGGGGCTTTACACTAGCGGGCTTGTATAAGTATACGCAGTATACCCAATTTGGTTTCACCTATAAATCCGGCATAAAATTAAATCTTGATGGTGAGCTCAAAGTACCCAGGGGCACTGTTTTGCAGTTTAATCAAAAAACCAAGTTGCCACAGGGCATTAGTTTTGCTGTGAGTCATGAGCTGTCTGAGCAGTTGAAGCTCTTAGGCGATATAGGCTGGAGTGACTGGAGTGAATACGCTTTCCAAAATATAGGTATCAGTAATGGTAATGTAACACGTTCTGGCGAAGTTGAGCGGCATTGGAAAGATACATGGCGCATTGGGGGCGGTGTAGAATATCAATGGGATTCCTGCCTAACATTGCGCACGGGACTATCTTATGACAGTAATCCTGCCAACAAGTCTTTTACCTTGCCTGATGCGCCTATAAGCAGCGTGTATCGATTATCTTTCGGATTTAGTTTAAATTTAGAACAAGGTTATGTTTTGAGTGGTAGTTATACGTATGCACACTTCAATGACGTGAAGGCGAGTAACGTTATGCTGCCATATGGTGCGGTATTTGATGGAAAGTATGATCCCGCATCTATGCATTTCTTTGGGGTAACATTAGAGGTCAAGTAACTTGATGAATTAAACGTCGTTGAAAAACACAACGACGTTTAAATGATTTAGAGCATAGTCATAGTATAGAGATTGGCTACTGCGACATACCCATATTTACAACCATAAAAAAGCAGCATAAGGCTGGATAATAGGACAATACTTTTAATAATATTTTTGTTTAAAATATTTTTAGAGAAAGTTAAGAATGAACATAAGGTTAAACTCCAGAGTAATACTCCGAGTAAAATCAAATAATTGGGTAAGAAAGTGACGTGTTCTAGACCCGCTGTGCTGGCAGCAAAAATACTAACCCAGAAAACGAGGCTCAATGGATTCACAATAGCCAACCCAAAGCCAAGCAATATGCTTTTAGTGATGCCTGCATGGGTTGTTACATTCTCAAAGGTAAATTTTTTATTACGATCTTTGATGTTAGTGAATGCTAAGTAGAGTAAAAATAGCGCACCAATTAGGCCTAGGGCATCCATTAGAACCGCATTATTTGTTAGTGCACCAACACCAAAGTAGGCAGCTGTTAAGCAAAGGCCATCTCCTAAGACTGCGCCCACACTGACTAAAAATGCTGCTATAAAACCGCTGGCTAGCCCTCGACGAATAATTTCTATGCTAACAGGCCCTATAGGGGCTGCTAAAGTCACGCCAAGCAACACTTTTTCTAATAACATCTAAAAATCTACCCGGATAAAAACATCAGATGGTACCTGAATATAACGATCTTTCAAAGCCTTAGGAGATAGGCGGTATTTTTGTCAGATGACCAGCAAATATAGTTGAAGTAAAAATTTAATCAACATGCAAATTGGCGAAGTATAAAGAATTATATGTTTAGGTTAAAAAAGGTATACTAAACAGCTTTATGGGTTTGTGTATTGTAAGAACGAGCACGAAAATTAAATTTCAGATAATTAGGAAATACAGCGCTATGAAATACTCTATCAAGCAGCTTTTTGATGGGAAAGTGAAACTCGATGAAACAGTCTGTGTCAAAGGATGGGTAAAAACCCGTCGTGATTCTAAAGCCGGTATTTCATTCGTTAATATTTCTGATGGCTCGTGTTTTGACCCAATTCAAGCCGTAGTCCCTAAAGCACTTGAGAACTATGAACAAGAAGTTTTACAGCTAACAGCAGGCTGTGCTGTTGTAATTACAGGTAAATTAGTAGAGTCACAGGGTAAAGGGCAGAGTGTTGAAATTCATGCAGAGAAAGTTAATGTGGTTGGTTGGATTGAAGATCCAGAGACATATCCTATTCAGCCAAAGCATCATTCACTAGAGTACTTGCGTGACGTAGCGCATTTAAGACCACGGACCAATGTTATTGGGGCTGTCGCCCGTGTGCGTCACACTGTAGCACAAGCCATACACAACTTTTTGAGTGATGAGGGGTTTTATTGGGTTAATACGCCAATTTTAACCGCCAGTGATTGTGAGGGGGCGGGCGAATTATTTCGAGTCAGTAATTTAGATTTGGAAAACTTACCTCGCGGCGAAGACAAAAAAGTTGATTATACGGAAGACTTTTTTGGTCAAGAGTCTTTTCTGACAGTGTCTGGTCAGCTTAATGTGGAAACTCATTGTTTGGCACTGAGTAAAGTATATACCTTTGGTCCAACTTTCAGAGCAGAAAACTCTAATACATCGCGCCACTTAGCTGAGTTTTGGATGATAGAGCCTGAAATTGCATTTGCTGATTTGCACGACAGTGTGGCTTTAGCGGAAAAAATGCTTAAGCATGTTATTAGTACCGTGCTTGAAAAAAACCATGACGATATGGCCTTTTTCAATCAACGCATCGATAAAACCTGTTTGGAACGTCTAGATAATATTATCAACCATGATGTTGAAAGAATTGAATATAGAGATGCGGTAAAAATATTAGAACAATCTAAGAGGAAATTTGAATTCCCTGTTGCCTTTGGCAAAGATTTACAATCAGAGCATGAGCGTTATCTTTGCGAGCAGCATGTGGGTAAACCTATTGCCGTGATGAATTACCCCAAAGGTATTAAAGCTTTTTATATGCGTCTAAATGATGATAATGAAACGGTAGCGGCAATGGATATTCTTGTGCCTGGCATGGGGGAGATTATTGGTGGCGCCCAAAGGGAAGAACGACTTGATGTGTTAGACAAGCGCATGGACGAATCCAACGTAGATAAAGAGCACTTGAATTGGTATAGAGATTTACGACGTTACGGTACAGTGCCTCACGCAGGTTTTGGTTTGGGGTTTGAGCGTTTGATTAGCTATATTACGGGGCTATCTAATGTGAGAGATGTGATACCTTTTCCAAGAACGCGATCCAATATTAAATTCTAAGTATTGCCAAATTGTTCTAGCTTAAGGCTCTAGTCTCTAATATTTCTTTCCCCCTTGTGATGCTTGGCAAGGGGGAAACTAGAAAAAGATAATATGATTCCATGTTTTTTGATCACTGAGACAAGTTTGAGATGTTTAGGTATTTTTATTCGATAATTTTAGGTTGTACTGTAATATAATGGGTATGCCAACCGGCCGTCCAAATTCTATGTTCTTCTATCGGCTATTATCAATATCCCCTAGCGCTATTCCTGAATATTTGTGTAACATATTGAAAGTACTTATATGTGGATGTATCTTATGATTGAATTTAAATTTGAAAATCAGTTCGGCAAAAAAGAAAGTTGGACAGACAACACTTCTCGTTCAGATTTAACAAAAATGCTTAAATCATTTTATCCCTTATTTTTCACGGCTGACTCTGATATTCCAGATTATGACGCCATGCGTGAAGAGTTAAAAAATCTGTCTTCAATAAAGCAATCAAGTCAAGCGCGGCCTAGGCAGGCTAGGGAGTTAATTAAAAATATTTTTAGAATCCCATATAAATGCACTAACGACTATGCATGCGGGCAATCTCCTGCCCTTAATACCCTCAAGGACTCTTTTGGTCACCGTGTAATTGCTCATGGGGTAGAGGAGGCCAAAGGCGGACTATCTAATATTTTATTAATGTTGGTGAGTGGCAAGGTATTGGCATCCAGTTCAAATTGGGGGGAATTTTTAGATGGGCCTCCAAACATATCACCACTGTGCCATGGACCCTACTATCTTATTTATTCTACGCATAACAAAACTCCGCCTTCGAACCCTAGTTTTTCAGATATTGAATATATTTTGGTTCCATTTCCTGAGCACATAAAGCTGCTTCAAGAAAAAGTAGCATCTATGGTCGCTGTCAATTTAGTGACTCAATGTGAGCAAACATTTTTTTCTGATAGACTGATAGATTATCAGGGTTTTTTGAACCTATTAAATAGG
>TARA_R110002110_G_scaffold31590_3_pt1 | contig 33520 bp, 30 predicted proteins | sample TARA_R110002110 | Tara Oceans TARA_R110002110 (sample SAMEA4397330) | marine metagenome | biome: Polar Biome; feature: [SRF] surface water layer (ENVO:00010504); material: water (ENVO:00002006), including particulate matter (ENVO:01000060) such as... | depth 5 m | reverse complement strand
CAGATTTCCGACTGGTACCGCAGCCCGGTCGAGTTGGGCTGGGCCAATCGCATTCACGCCGGGCACGACTTCATCGGTCGCGATGCGCTTTTGGAAGAAAAAGCAAACCCGCGTCGGGTCATCCGGACACTGGTCTGGAACCCCGAAGACGTCGTCAAGGTCTACGCCTCGCTGTTCCAGCAGGGCGAGCATTTCGACTTCATGGAAATGCCCCGCGAACAGCGTGGATTCATGTATTGCGACAAGGTCGTGAAGGGCGGGAAAGAGGTCGGCACCACCACGTCGCGAGGCTATTCCTACTTCTTCCGCGAAATGCTGTCGCTGGCGACCATGGACGTGGCCGAGGCGGAAATCGGCAACGAGGTCAGCATTGTTTGGGGCAACCCGGGCCACCCGCAAATCGAAATTCGCGCCACGGTGCAACCGGCACCGTACAAGCCGGACAATCGGCGCGCGTCTTACTGAAATGCTGCGGCGGGCCTACCGGTTCCGCTGCACCTTCAAACCGCAAGTTCAATCAAACCAGGGAGGAAACCATGTTTTTGAAACACACAATTCTGGCAGGGGCGGTCACTTTGGCATCGCTTATGCCTGCAGCCGCCGAGACTGTGAAGGTCGGCGTGATCGGCCCGTTCTCGGGGCCTTTTTCCGGATCGTTCGGTGAACCATTCCGGCAGGGTGTCGAAACCTATGTCGCCATGAATGGACAGCCCGGCGACGGCATCGAAGTCGAATTCATCTGGCGTGATCTGCAAAAACCCGATCCGGGTCAGGCACGGGCACTGGCCCAAGAGCTGGTTGCCAAGGACGGCGTTCAGTATCTTGCCGGTTTCGTCTTCACACCTAATGCCATCGCGGCGGCCGGGATTTCCCAGCAGGCAAAGGTTCCGACGGTGATCTTCAATGCTTCTGCCTCGGCGGTGGTGTCGCAGTCCGACTACTACGTGCGGACATCGAACACACTGGCACAGGTCTCGGTACCGACCGCGCAGGACGCGCTCGACAAGGGCTACAAGACGGTCGTCACGGCAGTAAGCGACTATGCACCGGGCGTCGATGCAGAAACCAATTTCGCCAAGGCCTTCACCGCAGGCGGCGGCGAGGTTCTGGACTCGATCCGCATGCCGCTGTCGACCACCGACTTTGGGCCCTACCTGCAGTCGATCCAGCTGAAGAAACCCGACGCGCTCTTCGTATTCCTGCCCTACGGCCCGCCGACCTACAGCTTTGTCAACGCTTACCGTGACAACGGTTTGGACCAAGCAGGCATCGCCTTTGTCGGCACCTCGGAAACCCAGGAGGTCGACCTTCAGTCCTTGGGAGACGCGGCAGTCGGCCTTGAAACCGGGTACTTCTACTCGGCCGCACATGAATCGGCGGCAAACGACGCCTTCAAGGCCAAGCTGAAGGAACTCTACCCGAATGCCGAACCCAACCCGGCCACCGTGTCGGCCTTTGACGGCACCCATGCGCTATACCAGATGATCGGGGCAACCGGCGGCAAGAAAGACCCCGACGCGGCGATCGCAGCAATCAAGGGTGCTTCCTGGGAAAGCCCACGCGGGCCGATCAGCATCGACGCCGGTACCCGGGACATCGTGCAGAACGTCTATATCCGCAAGGTCGAAAAGGACGCCGACGGCCGTCTCTTTAACCGCGAATACAAGACCTACGAAACACAGCCCGACTACGGCGTACAGAAGTAAGGGGCAGACGCATGACCTCTCTTCTCGCTAGCATTCTCATTGACGGTTTTGCCTATGGCATGGTGCTGTTCATGGTGTCGGTCGGTCTGACGGTCACATTGGGCCTCATGCGCTTCGTGAACCTGGCGCATGGCGTGTTCGCGATGATCGGAGGGTATGCCGCCGCCTGTCTTATCACCATGGTCGGCATGCCCTACGCTCTGGCCCTCGTCCTGGCGGCGGTTGTCGCCGGGATCATCGCCTACGGGCTCGAAATTGCGATTGTCCAGCGGATGTACAACAGACCCGAACTGGATCAAGTACTGCTCACGATTGGGCTGGTGTTTGTCGCGATCGCCCTCGCAGGGATTGCTTTCGGCAACTCGCTGGTGCCGGTGCCCTTGCCCGACATGCTGCGCGGTGCCACCGATCTGGGTTTCCGGGTGATGCCCTCGCAGCGGATCGTCGCCGCCGTGGTTGGGCTCCTTGCCCTTGCAGCGATCTGGCTACTGTTCGAGAGGACGATGTTCGGCATCCGTCTGCGTGCGACAGTTGACAATGCGCGTGCAGCCGGCGAGCTCGGGATCAATACTCGGAGGGTCTACGCATTTGCCTTTTCCATGGGGGCGGCACTGGCCGGACTGGGGGGTGTGGTTGGCGCCGAACTTTTGCCGATCGAACCCTACTACCCATTGAAGTACCTTGTCCTCTTCCTTGCCGTGGTCGCTGTGGGTGGCCCGGGCAGCGTCTTTGGCAGCCTTGTGGCTGCCCTGCTTCTGGGGACGGTTGAAACTGCGGGCAAGTACCTTGCTCCGGGGTTCGCGACCATCGGCCTTTACCTCGTAATGCTTCTCGTCCTCAGCCTGCGGCCAGACGGGTTGTTCAAACGTCAATCAAAACATTGAGAGAGCCATGCCCTCGTTCCTGAAAACCCTAACCCTCGATCTAGCCGTTCCGCTGTCAGGCCTGATCCTTCTGGCCCTCTATCCGTCGCAACAGGCTTTCCTTGCACAGATTGCGATCACGGCGATATTGGTCCTGTCGCTTGACTTGGTTGTCGGTTTCGCTGGACTTGCCACGCTTGGTCATGTCGCGATGTTCGGTGCCGGAGCTTATGCAGCAGGCCTTTACGCGCTGCACATCTGGGCCGAACCGCTGTCCGGCCTGCTGATCGGGGCGGCAGCCGGTGCCGTCGTAGCGGGGCTGACAGCCGTGATGCTGATGCGGACGCATGGGCTGACCTTTCTGATGATGACGGTGGCGATCACCCAGATTCTTTACGAAGTGGTCAGCAAGGCGCGGGCGGTCACTGGCGGTGATGACGGGCTTTACGGAATCGTCATGCGTCCGGTGCTGGGCGTCTGGGAGTTCGACTTCTTGGGCCGACTAGCTTTCTGGTATAGCCTCGTCGTTCTGTGGATCGTCTTTATGGTGCTTCGACGATTAATGCAGACGCCCTTCGGCCAGACGGTCCTAGCAATCCGGGACGACGCAGGGCGAGTCACCTCTCTCGGCGGCAATGTCTACCGGCATCGAGTCGTCCTTTACACAATCTCGGGGTCCATCGCAGGGCTTGCCGGGGCGCTGTCAGCGCAAACGGTACAAGTGGTTGGCCTCTCCAGTCTGAGCGTAACCTATTCCGCCGAAGTCCTGGTGATGTTGGTTTTGGGCGGAACCGGGCGGCTGTGGGGCGCACTTGTTGGCACCGTGATGTTCATGCTGATTCACCATTACACCGCCTCGATCGACCCGATCCGCTGGATGCTGTTCGTCGGTATCATCCTGGTAGCAGTGGTGCTGTTCCTGCCGGGTGGCCTGACGCGAGGCTTCGACATGATTGTTTCCCGGCTGAAAGGGAGGGTCACGACATGACCGCGTTGCTCGAAGTACGCAACCTGACCAAGTCGTTTGGCAGCCTCAAGGTTACGAATGACGTTTCACTGACGGTTCAACCTGGCGCTCGGATGGCGTTGATCGGGCCGAACGGAGCGGGCAAGACGACGCTTGTGAATCTGATGACAGGTGCCTTGCGTGCCTCAGGTGGCTCTGTCCTGCTTATGGGGAAGGACGTTTCGTCCCTGCCGCAATCCCGCCGGGCCGAACAGGGGTTGATCCGAACTTTTCAGGTCACACGCTTGTTCCGGTCGATGACCGTGGCCGAAAACCTCAGGGTAGGCGCCATAAAGAAACAGGGCCGGAGCTACAGCCTCCTGCCGATCTCGTCGCATGAAAAGTCTCTATCCGAGGCCGTTGACCAGGTCCTGAACCAGCTGCAGCTTACCGATCGTGCCGACACGCCTGTCGACCGCCTGGCCTATGGTGAACAGCGTCTGGTTGAGCTCGGCATTGCCCTTGTCATGCATCCTCGTGTGCTGCTGCTTGACGAACCCGCCGCCGGCGTTCCGCAAAGTGAAAGTCACATCATCATGGACGCGATCGACGCCTTGCCGAAAGACCTCGGGGTCGTGTTCATCGAGCACGATATGGACCTCGTTTTCCGATTTGCCAGCGAAATCGTTGTCCTTGTGTCGGGTGCGGTGATCTGCCGGGGCACCCCCGCAGAGATCGCCCAGAATGAAGAAGTTCGGCGTGTCTATTTCGGGGAGGCGGTAAAGTGAGCAAAATCGCGTGGCAAAATGTTTCGGCCGGCTATGGCGGCACCACTATCATTGAGGGGATCGACCTGACCGTTGGCCACGGGGAACGGGTCGGCGTTCTGGGCCGCAATGGTGCCGGAAAGACAACCATGCTGAGCGCCTTGACAGGCAGCGCGCGTATCCTTGATGGCACTGTTACTGTCGGCGGTCGGGATCTGCGCGATCTGCCCCCCTGGCAGCGAAGTCGCGCCGGAGTCGGTGTGGTACCGCAGACACGTGATGTTTTTAGTACGCTTACTGTAAGAGAGAACTTAATGGCCGGCGGTGGCACTGCCGCGGACCTGGACTGTGCGTTCGAGCTGTTTCCGCGCCTGAAAGAGCGTCTGGGCAACCTCGGCTCGGATCTATCCGGCGGGGAACAGCAGATGCTGTCGATCGCGCGGGCGCTAATGAACCGGCCGTCCTTCCTGCTGCTGGACGAACCACTGGAAGGCCTGTCTCCGCTGGTATCGCAGGATGTCATGGCGGCGATCCGCTCGCTGGTCGCCGATCGCAACCTGGGCTGCGTGCTAGTCGAACAGCACGTCGGAACGGTGCTCGATTTCTGCGACCGTGTGCTGGTACTGCAGCGGGGTAAAATAGTCTTCTCGGGCACCACTGACGACCTGCGTGGCCAACCGAACGTGCTGGAAAGCGCCATCGGACTGTCAACCGCATCCGCACAGAAATAATACTCAATTTAGAAATAGGAGTCGCATATGGCTGAGGCCAATGTCATCACCCTGTCCTGCATCAATCATCCTGGCATCGTCGCGGCGGTCAGCACGTTTCTCGCTCGTCACGGTGCGAACATCATTGAGGCTGAGCAATTCGACGATCAGGTAACTGGCAAGTTTTTCATGCGGGTTGCGTTCGATTTCATCTGTAAGGATCGGATGGACCTTGTCACCGAAGGATTTGCGGACCTCGCTCAGGATCACGGGTTCGATTATCGGATCACACCGGCGCGCGCGCGCAAGAAGGTCCTGATCCTCGTCAGCAAGTTTGATCACTGTCTTGTTGACCTAATCTACCGCCATCGCATCGGCGAGCTACCGATGGACCTGGTCGGTGTTGCCGGCAATCACCCGTCCGACGTGCTGGATGCTGGCACCCTCGCACACAACACTTATACGCACTTGCCGATAACCAAGGAAACCAAGCCGGAGCAGGAAGCGCAGATCAAGGATTTGGTGAACGAAACTGGGGCGGACCTCGTTGTTCTCGCGCGGTACATGCAGGTTCTTTCGGACGACCTGTCCGCCTTCTTGTCGGGGCGCTGCATCAATATTCATCACTCGTTCCTGCCCGGTTTCAAAGGGGCCAAGCCCTACCATCAAGCCTTCGATCGGGGTGTGAAACTCATCGGGGCGACAGCGCATTTCGTCACCGAGGATCTCGACGAGGGGCCGATCATCGAACAGGATGTCGAACGGATCACGCATCGCGATACCGCTGACGATCTCGTGCGCAAGGGCAGAGATATCGAACGCCGAGTGCTGGCCCGTGCCGTCAGCGCCTTCCTTGAGGATCGCGTCCTGTTGAATGGAACCAAGACTGTTGTCTTCAAACGGTGACGCCCATGAAAACCATTGACGGAAAAGCGCTAGCCGAGGAACTCTGCGACGGATTGCGTGACCGCATTTCGCAGTTTGCCAAAGACCAAGGCCGTGCACCCGGCCTTGCAGTTGTCATAGTTGGAGCCGATCCAGCCAGTCATGTCTATGTCGCGATGAAGGAACGCAAGGCAAACTCGATTGGCATCCGTTCGTTTAGGCATGACCTTGCGGCAGAGTGCAGCGAAGATGCTCTTCTCGCACTCGTGGACCAGTTGAATTCGGACCCTAGCGTTGATGGCGTTCTAGTGCAGCTTCCGCTACCCCGACATGTGGATGCCGGACGGGTCCTGGACCGTATCTCCCCAGAAAAAGACGTTGACGGCTTCCATCCGGTCAACGTCGGACGTCTATCGATCGGTAGCAACGGGCTGGTGCCCTGCACGCCGCTAGGCGTCATTCGACTTCTGGAAACGGTGGTCACTGATTTCCGCGGACTGAACGCCGTTGTCATCGGAAAGTCGAACATCGTCGGAAAGCCGATCGCTTTGTTGCTACTAGAACGGGAATGTACAGTTACGATCACGCACATCGAAACGCGCGGCCTGCCCGGAATCGTGAGTGGTGCAGATATCGTCGTGGTCGCCGCAGGATCTCCGGGACTGGTGCGTGGAAGCTGGGTCAAACAAGGGGCAGTTGTGATCGATGTCGGCATCAACCGTATGCCGGACGGCTCCATCCGTGGCGATGTGGCTTTCGACGAGCTTGATACCAAAGTGGCTGCGGCAACACCGGTCCCTGGAGGTGTAGGGCCGATGACCATCGCATGCCTGATGCTGAACACAATGGAGGCTGCTGAGATGTAAAAAGACTCGGATTAACTCGTATTGAAAAATACGCTGAGAAATAGATATTGCACTTCTATTTTGGTAACGCTCGAAACTCCCTCTGAGCGGCTGAATGATTAGTACCGTAGCAGGGCCAAATCTAGAAGACCTAGAAGTGCATTCCACGGAGAAATAGGAGAAGAAAAATGAAAACTGCACTAATCGGCGCTACTTTGCTAGATGGTAATGGCGGCCAACCGATAGAGAATTCTATCGTAATCTTTGAAGACGACACTATCGTCGAAGTTGGATCTGAAGTTGACATCACTGTTCCTTTGGAATCTAAAAGAGTTGATGTATCTGGAAAGTGCATTATTCCTGGCATTGTAAACGGAAATGTTCATTTGCTGGATGGTTGGACATTTATGATGGTTAGTGGTGCAGTTGAATACCTCGCTAGGTATGAGGGGCGATTGCATGAAGTGATTGAAGAAGCCGCGCAAATTGCACTGAAAAACGGCGTTACAACTGTCTTCGATACATACAATGCACTTCAACCCGTCACCTACGCGCGGGATCGAATTGCCTCCGGCTCGGCAATAGGTGCAAGGATTTTTGCTGCCGGGAATATTGTTGGTATGGGGGGGCCTTTCTCTGCAGACTTTGCAAAGAAGGCCAGAGAAACTTCGACCCAAACTTTCTGCAATAGAATGGACGAGTTGTTTGAGGCTGGCGTTGGGCGCCGACTTGCTGCGCTCCCGCCGGAAGAAGTAAGATTGATCATTCGCGAATACCTTACAAAGGGTATTGACATGCTGAAATTTGCGGTAAGCGATCATATTCTGGAAGAGTTTATGAACCCGCACCTGACTTTTTCCACGAGAGTCCAAAAAGTAATTGCGGAAGAAACAAAAGCGGCGGGCAAGCCATTATTGACGCACACTACATCGTTGGAAAGCCTGAACGATGCTGTTAATTTGGGGGCAGATCTGTTAATTCACGCCACTATGACAGCTCAAGTTCCAATTCCGGATGAGCTGATTTCAAAGATAAAGGAAAAAAATATATACGCAGGAATTCAGGCTGTTGATGACAACTACCAGAACCATCTCGAATGTAGCGGATCTATGATGGCGGGATACGCAGGAGGTGTTCATAGGGACAATGCTGTTAGGATGATTGACCAGGGTGTCAAAGTTGTCCTCGGAACTGACGCGGGGTGCACGGATCCAGACTGCTTGGGTGATATGCCTGAGCGCGATCGGCTTGACCGACCATGGTCACTTGGAGAGGACCATTTCCATTGGTTTCGGGCAATGCATGATCTAGGGATGGAACCGATGGACATCCTCCAGGCCGCGACAATTAACGTTGCTCGCGCATACAAAAAAGATCAACTCATCGGTTCCATTGAAATCGGGAAGTTGGCTGATATCGTTGTATTGGACAATAATCCTTTGCAAGATGTCGGCAACTACAGGAAGATTCACTCGATTTATCAATCTGGAAGACTGGTGAACGCAGATGGTTTGCCGACTAAAAGAATTGTGACCGACTATCCAAGAGCTGAACCATCCTAAGAATCGTGCAATACGTCTTAGGGTTTTTACTAGTTGCGGTGAGCGCTTGAAAGCTCACCGCAACTACCAAAATACCGTGTGATCTTTTGGGCCGTCGCGGGGTTGATGATGACCTTCAAGCGGCTCGAAGACAAGTCCAGGTACCCGCAAGACGTCTTCATGAACCTTGCCTCGCCAAAGCGCAGAGGTCTCACCATTATTCCAGTGATACTCAATCCCGACAGTCAAACCAGTTGCATTGCAAACCAACCGATAGATCGGTACGGCTTCAAGCCGATCGTTCTTGGAAAAGGTCAACGTGGCTACCTCAGTTGGCAGAAAAGGAAATTCACCTATTGCACCCGTGCCAACATGGCAAAAGCAATCTCATGTTAATCCTAATTTCTAAATGTGGCTCGAAAGCACTAAAGATACGGCGGCGTACATGCGGAGACCACCGTTGCCGGTCTGTCGCTGATGTTGCGAAAGCGGTGTGGTTCACGGGAATTGAAAAGAAAAGAATCGCCTGCCTTGAGAACAGTCACGTTGTTTCCGACCGTTACTTCAATTTCGCCAGAAATAACGATCCCCCCCTCGCTTGCTGTGTGCTCCAACATATCTGCTCCGGTATCCGCGCCGGGTTCATAAGTTTCGTGCAGAATCTGAAGCCCGTGGAGGCGGGAATTCCCTACTTGCTTAAGGGTTATTGTTCCGTCAAACGCGTTAGCTTCGGAATAGATCCGAGAAGTTAAGTCGCGAAGCTCCGCTGGCGTATAGAATGGCTTATCGTCTTCAACGGCGTCCGGTTCGAAGAATTCTGACATTCCCAGACTCAACCCGCCCAATATTTTGCGCAAAGAGGCGACTGATGGGCTACTCTTGTTAGTTTCAATCATCGAAATTTGACCATGGGGTACACCTGATGCCTCCGCGAGTTGCCTCTGAGACATGCTGTTTTGGATGCGAATAGCCTTAAGTCGTGCGCCAACGTCGAATTCACTCATATCGATCTCCTTTCGGAAACTCTATCACTACTAAGGTGATTTGCTCAAGTATGAAGAAAAGCTTGCTCGATATATTGAGCGATGCTATCGCTGTTTTGTGAGCTAAGGAGAGAATCATGTCAAACACTGCAGAAATGAAAATCCGACGCGAAAAAGCTGTAGCAAATGGGGTTGGCACGCGGGGCATATACGTTGAACGCGCGCAAGATTCTGAGCTTTGGGATGTAGACGGAAAGAGATTTATCGATTTCGCTGCTGGGATTGCAGTGAATAACGCCGGCCATAGGCATCCAAAATTGATGGCCGCTGTTGCAAAGCAGTGTGAAGCTTTCACACATACTTGCTTTCATGTCGCTCCATATGAAAGTTACATCCGCTTAGCCGAGCGACTAAACAGCTTAACGCCAGGTGATTTCGAGAAAAAGACAATGCTGGTAACGACGGGTGCCGAGGCGGTCGAGAATGCCATAAAGATGGCGCGTGCCTATACCGGTCGTTCGGGCGTTATTGCGTTTTCTGGTGGATTTCACGGGCGGACCCTTCTGGGCATGGCGTTGTGTGGCAAAGTCGCTCCCTACAAGAGATCATTTGGCGCAATGCCGCCGGAAATTCATCACGTGGCATTTCCAAACGAGTTTCACGGTATCTCGCCAGAGATGAGCCTTGCTCAGCTCGAATTGTTGTTCAAGTCGAGCATTGATCCCGAACGCGTCGCAGCCATCGTTATCGAACCTGTGCAAGGTGAGGGTGGGTTCAACATCGCTGATTTCGAATTTCTCCGGAAATTGCGCCAAGTTGCAGATGACCATGGGATTCTTCTTGTTGCAGATGAAGTTCAAGCAGGCATGGCTCGGACGGGTAAGATGTTTGCTTTCGAGCATGCTGGCGTTGCTGCAGATCTCGTGACAATGGCTAAAGGTTTGGCGGGTGGATTTCCACTGTCAGCAGTGACAGGTCGTGCCGAGGTTGTGGATGCGCCACCCGTTGGCGGGATCGGCGGCACTTATGCCGGTAATCCATTGGCCGTGGCCGCCGCGAACGCGATGTTAGACATCATCGAAGACGAAGGCCTTTGCCAGAATGCTGCCAAAATAGGCGCAAATATCAAAAAGCGTCTTGCCGCAATTTCCAAACGCCAAGGCATGGAGGCCATTGGCGATGTACGCGGCCTGGGTGCGATGGTTGCGTTCGAAATGGTCAAAAGTCGTGAAACGCGTGAGCCAGATGCCGAACTGACAGGCGCAATTGTTGCGCAGGCAGAAAAGCGTGGGCTTATCATCCTGCCCTGTGGCACCCGATCCAATGTCATTCGCCTACTGCCCCCCTTGAACACGTCCGATGCTGTCGTGGAGGACGCACTTGATGTGCTTGAAACATCCATCGAAGCCGCAATCACACAAACACAAAGTTAAGGAAGATCGACATGGCCAACGAACTCTGCCCGCAAAGCAAGCCCGATCTTTCGAGCTTTAACTGGGAAGACCCGTTTCTGCTGGACAACCAGCTTAGCGATGAGGAACGCATGTTGCGGGATGCGTCCAAAGCATACGCGCAGGAAAAACTTCAGCCGCGCGTGATTGCGGCCTACCGAAACGAGGAAACAGATCCAGAGATTTTCCGCGAAATGGGTGAAATGGGCCTATTGGGCGTGACATTGCCCGAGGAATATGGCGGCATTGGTGCCAGCTATGTGTCCTACGGTTTGATTGCACGAGAAGTCGAGCGCGTGGACAGCGGGTATCGCTCCATGATGTCTGTGCAATCCAGCCTCGTGATGTATCCAATCTATGCATATGGCACGGAAGAGCAGCGCATGAAGTTCTTACCAAAACTGGCCTCTGGCGAATTTATTGGGTGCTTTGGCTTGACCGAACCTGATGCGGGATCCGATCCATCCGGCATGAAAACTACGGCCAAGAAGACCGATGGTGGCTATGTCATCAACGGTGCGAAAATGTGGATTTCCAACAGCCCGATCGCAGATGTTTTTGTGATCTGGGCCAAGTCCGATGCGCACGGTGGCAAAATCCGTGGGTTCGTTCTGGAAAAGGGCATGGCTGGTCTGTCGGCCCCCAAAATTGAGGGAAAGCTATCGCTCCGCGCCTCGATTACTGGCGAAATCGTCATGCAGAACGTCGAAGTTGGCGAAGATGCGTTGCTACCAAATGTTGAAGGTCTGAAAGGACCGTTTGGCTGTCTCAACCGCGCACGCTACGGTATCAGCTGGGGTGTTTTGGGCGCTGCCGAATTCTGCTGGCACGCCTCGCGCCAATACGGCCTTGATCGTAAGCAGTTCAATCGCCCGTTGGCGCAAACGCAATTGTTCCAGAAAAAGCTGGCCGACATGCAGACCGAAATTACGCTGGGCCTACAGGCCAGCCTGCGTGTCGGGCGTCTTATGGACGAAGCAAACGCCGCGCCGGAAATGATCTCGATGATCAAACGCAACAACTGCGGCAAGGCGCTGGATATTGCGCGGATGTCACGGGATATGCATGGCGGCAACGGAATTTCTGAGGAATTCCAGATCATGCGTCACATGGTGAATCTGGAAACGGTGAACACCTACGAGGGGGCGCATGACGTGCATGCCTTGATCCTCGGGCGCGCGCAAACCGGCCTGCAGGCGTTTTTCTAGAACGCGCACATACAAATCAGGAGAAACCCATGACACACCATGAAAACCTCATTGCTGGAACTTGGGTTTCTGGCATAGATCCTTCGGAAAACATCAATCCGTCTGATCTTTCGGACAGCATCGGGCACTATGCCCGCGCTGATGCGGCACAAGTCGATGACGCAGTTTTTGCCGCACGTGACGCTTTGCTGAAATGGGCACATGCTAGCCCACAGATACGAGCCGATCTATTGGATGCTGTTGGCATCGCCATCCTTGCGCAAAAGGAAGACATTGGCCGGATGCTGGCCCGCGAAGAGGGCAAAACCTTGGCTGAAGCGGTGGGTGAAACTGTCCGCGCGGCCCAGATTTTTAAGTTCTTTGCCGGGGAGGCCATTCGCATGGCAGGTGACGCAATCGCATCTGTGCGTCCGGACGTAGACGTGGATGTCATCCGCGAACCTGTGGGTGTCGTGGGGCTGATCACGCCGTGGAACTTCCCGATTGCGATCCCCGCGTGGAAGATCGCGCCGGCATTGGCCTATGGCAATACGGTGGTGTTCAAGCCCGCTGATTTGACACCCGGCAGTGCACATATGTTAGCGAAAATCATACACGAGGCGGGTGCCCCGGCGGGGGTGTTTAACCTCGTGATGGGTCGTGGATCGGTTGTCGGCAATGCGATGGTCGCGCATCCGGAAGTAAAGGCAATTTCTTTCACGGGTTCGGTTCCCATTGGTCGGCAGCTATTGGTTGATGCAGCCAGGGGGATGAAAAAGGTACAGCTTGAGATGGGCGGTAAGAACCCGATGGTGGTGATGAATGATGCAGATCTTGGTGTTGCTATTCCTGCCTGCCTGAACGGCGCGTTCTTCTCTACTGGTCAGCGCTGCACTGCATCGTCGCGTTTGATTGTCGAAGCTGGGATTTATGACGAATTTGTGGAGAAGCTGGGCAAAGCGGCAGCGGCCCTTGCGGTCGGGGATGCACTTGACCCCGCCACACAGATCGGCCCCGTAGCCTCCGCAAACCAGCTAAAAAACAACTTGTCTTACGTTGATATCGCACGGGAAGAAGGTGCCAGCGTTTTGGGTGGCGAGGTCGTGAGCGGCGCGACAGAAGGGTTTTACCAAATGCCAGCGTTGTTCGTTGATGCGACAAACGACATGCGTTCAAGCCGCGAAGAAATTTTTGGCCCATGTGCCAGTGTGATCAAGGCTAATAATTTCGATGAGGCATTGGCCCTCGCGAATGATACGGAGTTTGGGCTGGCATCGGGAATTTGCACCGGAAGTCTGAAATACGCGCGCGCGTTTCGCAAGCGCTCTCAAGCGGGCATGGTTATGGTTAACCTTCCGACCGCTGGCGTTGATTATCACGTTCCATTTGGTGGAAGTAAAGGCTCGTCTTATGGCTCACGAGAGCAAGGCCGCTACGCCGCTGAATTCTACACGACGGTTAAAACTTCTTATAGTTTTGCGGGGTGAACAGGATGTCGCGCGATCTAATTCTTGCGATAAATCCGGGCACCACGACCACGCGATGCGCCCTTTATGCGGTGTCACCCGAGCGGCTTTTGCCTGTTGCCGAGCAAAACCTTGATCATGATGAAGTGATGATGGCGCAGTTCACCAACATCGCATCCCAACTGGGCTATCGGGCCGAATGCGTTGAGCGATTTCTTAGCACTGAGATGAAGGAAAATGACCGCTTGGTCGCTTGTGCTGGCCGAGGCGGAATGCTGACACCGGTTCCTGCCGGGGTGATTGCAGTCAATGATGCTTTGGTAGATTTTGCACTACACACGCCCGTTTATCATCACGCCAGCAATCTAGGAGCGCCGCTTTCCGATTTTATTGCGCAACAACATGGCATTGGTGCATTTGTCGTCGATCCTGTGAGCGTGGACGAGCTTGCGCCCATCGCGCGGGTGACGGGATGCCCTGAATTGCCACGTTTCAGCTTTGTTCATGCACTGAACATTCGTGCATGTGGTCGCAAGCTTGCGGCAGAAGCTGGGAAGAGCTTCGATGAGGTTCGCACAGTTGTCGCTCATCTTGGGGCCGGGTTCTCTATAGCGACTCTAATTGACGGGCAACTTGTCGATAGCTCTAACCGGATGGAAATCTCGCCCTTCACGCCTGAACGGGCAGGGGGGCTTCCTCCATTGCCTTTGATTGAGATGTGTTACTCGGGGCAGCAAAGTAAAGCTGAACTCCTTTCGAAGCTCTACGGAAGAGGCGGCGTTTTTGCACATTTAGGAACCAAAGACATTCGCAAGGTCGAGACCATGATCGAAGCTGGAGACGAAAAAGCGCGGCTGATTTATGATGCGATGCTGTATCAGATCGCAAAGGCAATTGGCGCGATGGCTGCGGTGGCAGACTTTGATATTGACGCGATCGTTCTGACCGGTGGGTTGGCCAATAGCACAGGTGTCGTTGAACAACTAAGCCGCCGCTTACATCGCATTGCCGCGATCAAGGTTTACCCCGGTAGTAATGAATGCCTGGCGTTGGCAGAGGGTGCCGCACGTGTCCTGGACGGTAGCGAATTGCCATTAACCTGGCCTGTACAGGCGGTGGCGGAATGACGCATGTGCGCAGCTTTGCCGATCTATATGCGCTGACGAATGGTCAAGGCGCGCAATGTCTGAGCGTTGCCGGGGGCGACGATCCCGAAGTGATGAAGGCCATTGTTACCGCTCTGGGTGCAGGGTTGGTTACTCGTGTACTTGTCACGGGTCAGGCAGATGGCATCAAGGCAGGTCTTCCGTTGAACCTGTTAGACAAAGTCGAAATCATCAACGCCAAAGATGCTGCCGATTGTGCGACTCTTGCCGTTGAAGCTGTGCGAAAAGGCAATGCGGGTATCTTGATGAAGGGGCATGTCGACAGCAGGTCTTACCTAAGCGCAATTGTTAATCGCGAAACAGGTATTCGCGCGGGTGGTGTTCTTTCAAATGTTACAGTGGCTGAAATGCCCTCTTATCCGAAATTCTTGGCGGCAACCGACAACGGCATTATTCCTTTGCCGACACTTGAACAAAAACGGCAGATAATTCTGAACTCTGCGCCCTTGTTTCGAGGATTTGGGATCGACTGTGTTAAGGTTGCTGCCTTGGCTGCGACAGAAAAAGTCATCGAAGGTAACGCTTCAACAGAAGATGCGTCAACTCTTGCTACAGAGAGCCGTTCAGGAGCGTTTTCTGGGTTTGTTGTCGAGGGGCCGTTCGGCTATGATGTTGCCGTTAGCAAAGCTGCCGCGAAGACCAAGAAGCTCGGAGCTTCTCAGGTTGCTGGTGATGCAGATCTTTTGGTTCTTCCCACAATTGATGCGGCCAACGCGGTCGCTAAATCATGGAAGTTTCATGGGCAAGCTCAGACTGGTTCTATTGTTCTAGGGGCGCAAGTTCCGGTTCTCCTCAATTCAAGATCAGATAGTGTCGAGCGCCGGATTAACGCGCTTTTGCTCGCACTAGCGGTCAGAAATGGTCAAAAATCATGACAGTGCAATCTGTTGGAATTATCGGCGCAGGCCAGATGGGCAACGGGATCGCCCATGTATTTGCAATGTCTGGGTTTGATGTGTTGCTAAACGATATTGCCCCTGACGCGTTAGCCAACGCTGTCGAGCGTATTGAAGTGAATACATCGCGACAGGTTGCTAAGGGGCAAATATCCGAGCGGGATCGAGACGCGGGGTTGGCGCGGATACGGACTACCACGCAATTGGGAGACATCGGCGGAAGTGACCTCGTAATCGAGGCTGCGACAGAACGCGAATCCGTCAAGGATCAAATCTTTTCAGGCTTGGCCGCATCATTGGGTCCCGAAACGTTTTTGACATCAAATACGTCTTCTCTTTCTATTACGCGCTTGGCAGCCAAAACGGATCGGCCCGAACGGTTCATGGGGTTCCACTTTATGAACCCTGTTCCGGTTATGCAGCTGGTCGAACTGATACGGGGGATCGCGACATCAGATCAGACCTATCAAACCCTCTTAGCGGTTGTGGGCAGATTGGGAAAAACGGCCTCTGTCTCTGAGGACTATCCAGCGTTTATAGTAAACCGGATGTTGATCCCGCTCATAAACGAGGCGGTCTATACGCTATACGAAGGTGTCGGAAATGTCGCCTCAATTGACACTGCAATGAAGCTAGGCGCCAACCACCCGATGGGTCCATTAGAGTTGGGTGACTTCATAGGCTTGGATACTTGTCTGGCCATCATGAACGTCCTTCATGATGGTTTGGCGGATACTAAATATAGACCTTGTCCGTTGCTAGTAAAATACGTCGAAGCAGGATGGGTCGGCCGAAAGTCTGGCCGGGGATTCTATGACTATCGAGGCGAAAAACCTATTCCAACAAGATTAGAAGGAGACAAACGCGATGAAGGTGCTCGTACCCGTCAAACGCGTGATCGATTATAACGTGAAGGTTCGTGTTAAAGCGGACGGAAGCGGTGTCGATCTTGCGAACGTCAAAATGTCCATGAACCCGTTTGATGAGATTGCAGTTGAAGAGGCGATCCGCCTGAAAGAGGCAGGCAAGGCTACCGAAATCATCGCCGTTTCAATTGGTGTGAAACAGTCCCAGGAAACTCTGCGCACGGCGCTGGCGATGGGTGCGGATCGTGCAATCCTCGTGGCTGCGACAGATGATGTGCACATCGACATTGAGCCGCTGGCCGTCGCGAAGATTCTGAAGGGCATCATCGACCAAGAGCAGCCGGGTCTTGTTCTAGCGGGTAAGCAAGCGATTGATAACGACATGAACGCGACAGGTCAGATGTTGGCTGCACTGACTGGTTGGGGGCAGGGCACATTCGCATCCGAGCTGGATGTTGATGGCGACATTGCGACAGTAACACGCGAAGTCGACGGCGGCTTGCAGACCATCAAGGTCAAGATGCCAGCCATCGTGACTGTTGATCTGCGTTTGAACGAACCACGCTATGCTTCGCTTCCAAACATCATGAAGGCGAAGAAAAAGCCGATGGCTGAGAAGACTCCGGAAGATTACGGCGTCGACATCTCACCACGTCTGGCCGTTGTTGAAACCGCCGAACCTGAAACACGCGCTGCTGGTATCATCGTTAAGTCTGTCGATGAACTGGTTGAGAAACTCAAAGAAGCTGGGGCTGTATAATGGCTGTTCTTCTATTTGCTGAAGTCACCGATGGTGCGCTGAACATGGATGCGACCGCTAAGGCGATTACTGCCGCGAGGATGTTGGGCGATGTGACAATCCTTTGTGCTGGCGCCACCGCGAGGGAGGCTGCTGAAGCCGCCGCGACTTTGGGTCCATCAAGAGTGCTATTAGCCGAAGGTGATGTGCTGGGCCACCGCCTTGCGGAAGTCACGGCTGATCTGATCGTGTCGCTGGCTGGCGATTACGACCACATCGTTGCCCCTGCGACGACGGACGCCAAGAACGTCATGCCACGGGTTGCAGCTTTGCTAGACGTGATGGTGATATCTGACGCCTCTGCTGTAGTCGATGCAGACACATTCGAGCGTCCGATTTACGCTGGTAACGCGATCCAGACTGTTAAGTCATCAGACGCCAAAAAAGTCATCATTTTCCGCACATCAACTTTTGATGCGGCTGGCGAAGGTCGTTCAGCTTCGGTTGAAACCATCGGTGCGCCGGCCGATCCGGCCCTGTCATCATGGGTTGAAGACAAGGTTGCTGCCTCTGACCGCCCAGAACTCACATCAGCTGGTGTGGTTGTTTCAGGTGGTCGCGGTGTTGGCTCGAAAGACGACTTTAAACTGATCGAAACCCTCGCCGACAAGCTCGGTGCCGCTGTTGGGGCGTCACGCGCCGCTGTCGATTCAGGCTACGCACCAAACGACTGGCAAGTTGGCCAAACAGGCAAAATTGTTGCACCTGATCTCTATGTCGCTATCGGCATCTCGGGCGCTATTCAGCACCTCGCGGGGATGAAGGACAGCAAGATCATCGTTGCGATCAACAAAGACGAAGAAGCTCCGATCTTCCAAGTGGCCGACTATGGCCTCGTGGCAGACCTCTTCACAGCCGTGCCCGAGCTTCTCGAAAAGCTATAGGAGCTCACCATTTTGACCCAAATCCTCGCTGATGAGACTCTTTTGGCGGAAGTTGAATACGCGTTTGAACGTGCCGCTAATGCATATGGTGACATTACTCCGAAGGTTCTTAGTCGCTTTTACGAGAGTTACCCGAATGGACGGGAGCTGTTCTCCAGCAATGCTGGCGGACAACTTTCGTTGCTCGAAGGCAACATGGTTGAAGAGACGGCCTTTTTCCTACTTGGGTTTTGCGAAGGTTCACAGGAGGCGGAGACTATTCTGACACAGTCCGTTCCACACCACATTCAAACCCTTAAAGTTCCGATGGATGCTATGACTGCATTCATTGATGCTTTTCTTTTCGTCGTTGCTTCGAAAGTTGACACGAGCGAACCTGCGGCGGCCGCGCTTTCTCAGCTTAGATCTGCATTGGATCCGTACCTTCGCTGATACGTACGTTCAGCTGAGCATTGACTAGAACGCCTGGTACGAAATCAGGGCGATTGAATCCAATTCAAGGAAATAGTAGTGAGAATCCACGAAAGTGATGAAGATTTGCATCTCAAAAACGCAGCAGAAACCTTACGACTCAAGTAGGCTATATCGGGAAGGCTTTTTGCGCACCGGTCCAAGCAACAAAAACGCAGCAATGTAGTGTTACGAAATTCCTAAGCTGGCATGAAAATTGCATAAAGACTCGTGTGGATTGTCGAAATGAGTTGGCATCTGACTTAAGTCACGGGAGCTTCAAATTGTTTCAGCTCGGTTTTTGGTTCTATCACGCCAACGATCACTCCAAGTGGTCGCGTGTGCACTGGACAGTCCTTTTGTCCGGAATCTGTAAGCTCTCTTATATCACTTCCGCAATAAAACCGGAGGTAACTAGAAAATGACAACACAACCGAAAACCGCAGTGCATAGTTCGGTGTTGATAGATGAAATATCCGCCGAAGGTGTGATCCTTTCATGTGACCAAAGCCAAGCATTGGCGCTTGGCTTTCACGCAAGCGACCTTGTTGGGTCACCGTGGTCCTTGCTCTATCCTTTGCCTACGCGGCGCATCCTAGAAGCGCATCTATCTCGCGGCAAACCCGGTCCGATGCCTGAAGAAATCGAAATTAAGGATGCTAATGGCGCAGTCCATCGTGTCGCGGCCATTGTCGACATTTCAAAGCGCGCAGACGGATCGGCTAGGGCGCGCATTCTCAAGTGGTTTCAGGCTGATTTCATTATTAACGCTGAACAGGTTTCCGAGGATAAAGATATACTCGAGAGTATTGTTGCGGCATCAGAGGATCCCGGTTGGTGCATGCAATTCATAGAACCGGTGGATTTATCGGCGCCTGAGCAAGAAATAATACGACAGATTTTCCAGAACCAACGCCGTTGGAGGTTCTGTAACCTGGCGATGGCCCGCTTCTATAAAGCGCCTGTTGGCACGGACCTGAACAAGCGGCCCGTAGAAGAGATTTTCCCCCAAAGCCCAGAGAACGAAGAGTTCGCTCGATTACTGATCCGCTCGGATTTTGATGTTGTAGGAGCTACATCTTTGGATACGCGATATGATGGCGTCCAGCAGGTCGTCGAAAATGATGTTCGCGGCCTGATCCGGGGCAATCATCTCTATAGAATGTGGGGTACGGTACGTGACGTCTCTAAGCACCATCGCATAGCTGAAGGGTTAAAAGGCCAGATTGCCGAACTTGAGGCGGTGGTTTCTGCCATGCCTGATGCATTGTTCCTGATCGATTCTTTTGGGCGGATTGTGCATGCAAACGCCATTGCCTACACAATGTTTGGGCTGGGAGCGACACATGCTTCAGATATTTCTTATGACCGTTTGGTGGATGAGAACGCGAACAGCTCCGCGTTGTGGAAAAGTGTTCTAGAAGCGCCAACGGGCAGCCTTCGGGAGACAATTTCGACACGAATTGCGGGTGCCGATGGAAGCGTTTCGGTCGAAGTAAACGCCCGGCGATTTGGGATGCGTGGTACAGATTGCCTTGCTGTGACTTTGCGGAAAAGTGCGTCCGCACGACGAGCCTTTATGGGCGCTGAACTGCAACCGAACGCAGCGAAATGAGTGGGGTGATCAAAATGAAACCACCCACGCAAGGTGCATCTCAGGGTGCCGAACCAAGTGGAATGGAACTGATTGTTCGTTCCATAGCATCGCTCACTGACGGAGTTATTGTTGTCCGTTCCGACCGCAAAATACTGTTCACCAACGCTGAGGCTGCTTCTATTCTGGGGATAGTCGCGAACGATATTGTCGGCCAAGACCTAGGGCGGTTGCTTGATATGGGCGGCTATGACTGGGGAGATGCCCTTGAAACAGCGGCGGATCAATCAAATGGCGATTTCATCATACGTGGTGGGAAGCGGGGAACGGTCTTTCTAACGGTTCGGCGCATTCAAGATGCAGACGGTGGCGTTGTGCTCATATTTCGCGATCTAGAAGTCTTTGACCACCAAAGACGTGTGGCAAGCGGCCTGCCCCGGTCCACGCAGACGCCGGGATTTGAACGTAAAGTCCGTCCGGACTTTGCCTATCAACGCCAACTGAGCGGCTACCTTGACCAGATGATCTCACGGGGTGAGCGTGCGTTGCTTCAGGATGCACGTGTTATCATCACCGGGGACTCCGGTGTCGGAAAGACCGAGATAGCGCGTCACCTTCACAACTTTGTTGCTGACGCCAGTGACCCATTTGTTGTCGTGAATTGTGCTGCAATTCCAGAGACATTATTTGAGTCCGAATTGTTCGGCTATGAGAAAGGTGCGTTCACCGGTGCTCTTAGCTCGGGCAAGTCGGGACTTATTGAGCAAGCGGAAGGTGGCACGCTGTTTCTCGACGAAGTTGGTGAAATACCCCTCCATCTTCAAGCCAAAATGCTGAACTTTCTAGAGGATGGGACAGTGCAACGAGTAGGCGCGGTAAAGCAAAAACAGGTCCATGTGCGCATTATCTCGGCAACAAACCGTGACCTAGAGACCATGGCAAACGAGCGGACATTTCGCCGTGACCTCTACTATAGATTGGCTGTCGTCCGGCTGCCAATTCGGCCACTAAAGGACCAGCCAGCACTGGTTTCACATCTCATTGATAGGTTTCTAGAGGCCATCAATCGCCACAGAAAGATGGATCTTGTTCTATCTGACGCACTTCGTCAGAAGCTGTGTGAATATGATTACCCTGGAAATATTCGGGAACTCTATAATCTCATGCAACAGATCTCAGTCCTTTCAGAAGAGGACGAGATACCTCGCCGACTTGACCGGCAAAACGTTTCAGAACCAGAGTTTTTGACCGCACAAGACGCCCTGAAAGACGGCCGTGGCCTGAAGCAGATGGTAGCGGACTACGAATTCGGCATCATCCAAGCAGCTATCAGTAAATTCGGTAGTAAGCGCAAAGCTGCGGCTGCACTTGATGTCGACATTGGAACCATCGTTAGAAAAACAAAAAAACGAACGATGTGAAGAAGAAAACACCAATCAACAGAGGAGAAGAAAGATGAGCAAGAAAACAGTTACTTACGTGATGGTAGCGTCATTGGCAGCAACGACTGCCTTTGCCGAAGGGGTGGTCAATGTTTTGACGTGGGAAGGTTACGCTGATGCTAGCTTTATCGACGAGTTCGAAGCGGCAACCTCGTGCACGGTTAGCGCGACCTATGTAGGCTCGAACGACGACTTTGCCCCAAAATTGGCTGCGGGTGGCGGGATATATGACCTGATCACTCCTTCTATTGATACTACCAGACTGATGATCGACGCCGGTTTTGTAGAACCGATTGATACGTCGCGGATTGCTGGATGGGATGACATCTATGAAAAGTTTCGCAATCACGACGGAATCCAGGCTGAAGATGAAGTCTACGGCATGCCATATACTTGGGGTGCGATCGCGTTCATGTATCTGAACGATGCATTCGATACGCCCCCCACCTCGCTTGCTGATCTTTGGAGCGAAGAGAACGCTGGCCGAATTGCGTTGTGGGATGACAAGAGCGCTTTGTATGTTGCAGCACGGCTCAATGGCGATACAGACATCTATAATCTGACCGACGAGCAGATCGCGGCTGCGCAGGCGACACTCGTTATGCAAAAGCCGTTGGTGCGGAAGTACTGGTCCACAGCCGGTGAACTCGTTGACCTGTTCGCTGCGGGGGAAGTGACAATCTCGAACACATGGGCAGGCTACCAGTCCGCGCTTCTGGCTGAAAAAGGCATCGAAGTGACTGAGTTTATCCCGCTCGAGAACTCGGAAGGCTGGATGGACAGCTGGATGATCGTCAAAGGCACTGAGAATCCAGACTGCGCGTATGAATTCTTGAACATGCAACTCAGTGAGTTGGGACAATGTGGTGTTGCTAATGTGAACGGGTATTCCGTTGCTAACCCGGTCGCTGCGCGTAACTGCATGTCCAAAGAACAGTTTGCAGCTCTTCACCAAGATGACACTGGCTATCTTGACGGTCTGTTGCTCTGGGAGCCGCTTGGGGCCCGTCTCGAAGTCTACACTAACGCTTGGAACGCTGTGAAAGCGCGATAACGCACATGGCGGGGCGTCGCTCAGATGCTCCGCCACAACAAATATGGAATGGGGACTGACATGGCCACAATTATTCAATTGAAGGACATCAGCAAAATTTACTCAGGTGGTGTCGTCGGAGTGGATCATGTGTCCATGAACGTGGAAGACGGTGAATTCGTAACACTTCTCGGCCCATCTGGCTGTGGGAAATCAACACTGCTCCGTATGATTGGTGGTTTCGAAGAACCGACAACCGGGCAAATCATTCTTGCCGAGCGCGATGTGACATACGAGCCGCCTTATCGACGTGAGGTCAACATGGTGTTCCAGGACTACGCTCTCTTTCCGCACATGACCGTTGGCGAGAATATTGCCTATGGGCTGCGTATGATGGGGGTGCCCAAAGTTGAAACAGCACCAAAAGCGATAGAAGCACTCAAGCTTGTTGGACTCCCCGATAAGATTGACCAAAAGCCGCACCAACTATCTGGCGGGCAAAGGCAACGGATCGCACTTGCCCGTGCGATTGTTCGCAAACCAAAAGTCCTACTGTTGGACGAGCCGCTATCTGCACTCGATGCAAACCTGCGAGAACAGATGCAGGTTGAGCTAAAGCATATGCATGAAAAAGTAGGCATCACTTTTATCATGGTTACCCATGACCAGACTGAAGCTCTGGTGATGTCGGATCGTGTAGTCGTGATGCAGTCTGGATTGGTGTCGCAGGATGGTACGCCGACTGATCTTTATGACAATCCCAAATCCCCTTACGTTGCTAACTTCATCGGCAAAACGAACTTTCTTCCAGCGAAAATCATTTCGAGGGAAAATGGCACGGCTGTCGTTCAAGTCGGTGAAAGCCAGGTAAACGTCGAGATCGATGATGACTTCAGGCCGGAAGAGAATGTGAACATCGGCATTCGCCCTGAGAAATTGCATTTTGCAACTGGGGAAACCAGCACTGACAGCAATATCTTCGATGGAGAAATTGAAGAGGTCATCTACTACGGGCTTGGCATCAGAACGGTGGTTCGCCTGCCAAATGGTAAAAGACTCGAAACGGATGATCTTTTGCCCGAGTCCATGTCTCGAACAACACTTCCCGAAATTGGAACTGCCGTGAAACTTTCCGTAGCACCGCACAACGTCCGTATCTTTTCGCGCGAGGCTTAGAAGATGTCTGCAATCTCATCTCGCAAGCTGTCGAGCTATCTGCTGTTGGGTATCCCAATTCTTTGGATCGTTGTCTTCATGCTAGTGCCTTACGGCGTTCTTTTGACCTATAGTTTCTGGATCAAGAAGTACCCGCTTTTCGAACCAGCCTTCCAACTCGGTAACTATATCACTCTCTTTACCGATCCTCAGTACGCGCAAGTTCTTATGCGAACCTTCAAGATTGCAGCGTTGGTTTCTATTTTCTCGCTGCTACTCTCCTACCCCTTTGCCTATTTCCTAGTCTTCCGTCTAAAGAACAACATGGTCCGCGTTTGGCTTTACATGGCAGTGATCGCACCATTGTGGGTTTCTTATCTTTTGCGGGCATACACTTGGAAAACAATTCTTGGAAATCAGGGTATCCTCAATTCATTTTTGATGTCCGTTGGGATTACGTCAGAGCCGTCTGATATATTTCTATACAACCAATTCGCAATGGTTCTGACGCTGACCTACATCTTTGTTCCTTTCATGGTTATGCCAATCTTTACGGTCCTGGAACGTATCCCCCGGAACTTGGGAGAGGCTTCCTTTGATCTCGGGGTGGGTCCCTTACGCACGTTTGTTAAAGTGACACTCCCACTTTCCCTTCCAGGCATTGTGGCCGGATTCACATTGACCTTTTGCTTGAGCTTTGGCGATTTCATCGCACCATTTCTCGTGGGTGGCCCAGACGGTCAGCTTGTTGCAAACGTCATTGCTTCGCAGTTTGGTGCTGCGCTGAACTGGCCTTTAGGCTCGGCTTTGTCTGTCATCATGCTATTGATCGTGTTGGTGATCATCTCACTCTCGGATCGCGTCGAACAAATGGGCCAAGGGGGCAAATGATATGACTGCAGTCAATAAAACATCCCGTCAACTCCAACCAAGGAAACCCAGCATCGTCAGCCGCTACGGCGCTGACACAGCCTTTATGACCTTTGTCGCCTTGTTGATGGCTTTTCTCTACATCCCGATTTGGGTGTTGATGATCTTTAGTTTCAACGACTCCCGCACCCTAACCTGGCCACTGACAGGGTTTACACTGGACTGGTACAAACAGCTCTTCGCTAATGACGATATATTGACCGCAATTGGTAACAGCTTCTATGTCGCGACCAGTTCGACATGTCTGACGCTCTTGGTTGGCATCCCTGCTGCGATGGCCATCCACAAATTTAATTTTCCCGGCAAGTCCGTGTTTCGACGCCTTATTCTACTGCCAATTACACTTCCCGGTATTGTGACAGGCATTGCAATGCTGAATATGTTCCGGCTTTTTGGTTTCAACCTTAGCCTTGAAACTGTCATCCTCGGGCATGCAACAGCGCTTCTGAGCGTTGTCGTCACGCAAGTCTACGCGCGTTTGCAACGCCTACCAGCGTCCTTGGACGAAGCATCCGCTGACCTTGGCGCTAAGGGATGGCAGACATTTCTATATGTCACGCTTCCGAACTTAAAGACGGCTATAATTGGCGCGGGATTGCTGTCGTTTGTGCTGTCATTCGATGAAATTCCCGTCACCTTCTTCTTGACCGGGCGTGATAATACTTTGCCGATGTACATCTACTCCACCATGAGGCGGGGCGTGACACCTGAGATCAACGCGGTCGGAACTTTGATCGTGGTGACCTCATTCGTGCTGATTGTAGTTTCGGTCCTCGCATCTAGAGAAAATCATGGACCAAAGAAGTGAATTCTTCCTAACTTCGGCGGGTCACCTTCAAAAGCTGACTCGCCGATCCTTTTTATTCTAACTGGCATAAGTATGCATCTTTCTCCGACCCTCTCTCTTAAGCAAAAGCCTCTTCTCGCGATGACGCCCGAGATGCTGCAGGCTATAGGTTTGCTCCAAATGACAGCACTTGAATTGAATCGGTTTGTCGAGGAGCAGGGTCAAAAAAATCCTTTCTTAAAAGTGACACTTTCCAGCGCAGCGCAGTCTGCGCCTGTTGCCAGCAGCTCCACATTTTCTCGCCATACGAGCGCCGGAAGCGAAATTAGACATACAGAGCAACTAACGGCACAAAAGACTCTTCTAGAGCACATCGTTGAACAGCTTGGGTACCACAGACTGACAACACTTGAGCGAAGGATTGCCTTTGCATTCATAGAGGGACTTGAGCCTAGTGGCTGGTTGGGCACCTCGGTCGAAAAAGTCTCCCTCAGGACAAAAGTCGCACCAGCCAAATGCGCGGCCGTTCTAGAAAAGCTGCAAACGTTCGAGCCCGCTGGCCTATTTGCGCGAGACCTCGCCGAGTGTTTGCGTCTACAGCTAGTCGGTGATGACGAAGTGCTCATGACAATTATTAACAATCTTTCGGAATTTGCGGATTCAGGGCCTGAGAAATTCGCGTCTGCCCAGGGAATTCAACGGCAGGACTTGGAAGATGCCATGCGCAGGCTACGGGTGTTAGATCCCAAGCCGGGTTCAGCTTTTGTAAGTGACCACCTGTCTTTAATCGTTCCCGATATTATCGTCGAAAAGAAAAAACTAGGCTGGGCCGTGTCCTTGAACAACAGCGCGTTGCCAACGGTTGAAATAGACAAGAAGTTGTTCGGTCTACTTGAACGTTCGGACGCGGATGCAGACAGTGTAGATGAATTCAGAAAGCACTTTGGTACGGCAAAATGGATTATACATGCCATTCAAAGACGTCAGGAGACTCTGTTAAGAATCGGGAGCGCATTGGTAGGGTACCAAGCCGATTTTCTCGAGCTTGGTCGCGATAGCCTGCGCCCATTGAGGCAAAAGGACATCGCCATCCGATTGAACGTCAGCGAAAGCACGGTCAGTCGCGTTGTAAATGCCGGATATGTACAAACGCCGACAACGGTCATTTCGCTCCGCGATTTCTTTTGTACAAGTATAGACAGAGACAAGGGTCAGCCCGCTGTTTCTACCGTACAGATCCAGCGGTGCATCAAAGAGCTCGTGGACATTGAAAACCCCCAAAAGCCCTTGTCAGACAACAGCATTGCAACTGCCCTACAGCAAGATGGCATCGCAATCGCCAGAAGGACCATTGCCAAGTACCGCAACATGGCAAACATCCCAAGCCGATCCAAGCGGCGTGTGCGTCTAAGCTGATAAGTGGCTTACCACGACGACGTCGCTCCAACCGTCGTTCGCCGTGCGGGTCTCTCATTCTGGCACAGTTCTTGCATACACCCTTGTAGTAGAATTGCAGGGAGAATGGCATGACCACACTGAGCATTGACGACGCACCGTTTCTTGACATCACCAAGCCAGACTTTTCGATGCGCTCGCAAGAAGTCGCAGATGCACGAGAACGAAGCTGGTACGCCCGTACCCCATATGGCTTTGCTATCCTGAGGTATGCCGAAGTTGCAGAACTCATTCGCGACACCCGACTTCGTCAAGGTAGCTATGCTTGGCCTGCCCATAATAATGCTACTGGGAGCTGGGCGGATTGGTGGGTTCGCATCATGCTGAACAAAGAAGGGGCAGACCACATTCGCTTGCGAAAGCTCGCGAACCCAGCGTTCTCTCCCAAGCTAGTCAAAGTTCTACGTCCCGAGTTTCAGAAATTGGCTAATGAGCTAATTGATAAGTTTGCAGACCAGGCTAGATGCGAATTTGTGCGCGATTTCGCTGAACCCTACGCAACCCGCGTTATCTGCCTTTTGCTGGGCACGGATCAGGGCGACTGGGAGCACCTCGTCGATCTGGCCATGAAAATGGGCATGGCACTTGGTACGACTTATGAGCAAGACCAAGGCGAGATCAACGCGGCCACTGACGAAATGTTCGCCTATTGCCGTGAAATCGTCGCCAAACTCAACGCCCGCGGGCTCGACGATGGGTTCGTGTCATCCCTAGTCCGTGCAAATCAAGAAAGCGAAAACGCACTGAGTGAAGAAGAGATGTTCGATATGATCGTGTTGGCGATTTTTGGGGGCATCGATACGACACGGAACCAGATTGGCTTGGGCCTGGACATGTTCATGAAGCACCCAGATCAGTGGTCGCTGCTCGGGGACCGCCCGGAATTGGCGCGCGCAGCCGTAGAGGAAATCATGCGCGTCCGGCCAACTGTCACTTGGGTGACCCGCGAAACGCTGCAAGATTTGGATCACAAAGGTCTTGTGATCCCAAAAGGGACAACCGTCCATATGTTTAGTCAGGCGGCCTGCTCTGACCCACGCGCCTTCGACAATCCGGGATTTGATATCACCGTTGAACGGAAGAACCACTTTGGATTCGGGCTGGGCCCGCACACTTGCATTGGGCACTTTATCGCACGTGGTGACATGACCGAAGCCATGTCTTTGCTTGCTCGCAGACTGCGCAATCCTCGCTATGAAGCGGAACCTACATTTATGCGCGATAGCGGAAATACGGGTCCGATCACTATGCCCATTGCCTTCGACGCTGCCGACTGAGCAGCTGATCAACACTTAATCTGAAAGGATCGAAAAATGTCATCAGGTCTTGATGGCAAGCTGCAAAAGCTTGGCTACGACATCGTCCACGTTGGACAATTTGACCTCAATGGGTTGTTCCGGGAACGCCGGCTTCGCCGCGATCAGTTTCTGGCATGGGCGCAGGACCCGCGGTTTGCAAACGTAATTGCTCACTGGGGAGCAGGCGAAAATCTATTCGGTGGCGGACCATACATCAGTGAAGAAGTCGACATCGATGACACTTCGCTGCGCCAGTTTGGTTTTGAAGAAAAATCCTGTGCCGTGATCATGGATTTCTCAGGGTTCAGTGCTGATTACATGCCACGCAACGTGCTCAAGAAACAAATCCAGCGCGCTGCTGACATGGGCTACGAAGTAGATGCAGCCTTTGAGTTTGAAGCCATTTTCCTTGATGAAACTTCAGATAGCCTTCGTGCTGCGGGATTTGCACATCCAGCACAGTTTGCTGCCGACAATAAATGTTGGTCGGGCACAACAGCTGCAGAAAAGGCAGAATTCGTAACCGCGTGGGAACAGGCGCTGCTTGCACACGGCATCGACGTGTTTTCAGTTGCTGGCGAACTGGGTCCAGGGTGTTTTGAAGCGACTTTAGGCAAGGCTACGGGTTTGAAAGCGGCAGATGACGCATCGTTTTTCCGGCTGGCGTCGCGCGCCTTTGCACGCCAGCGTGGGTTGACCGCGTGCTTCATGCCATCACTAGGGCCAGACTACCCTGGTATTGGCGGACATATGACACTGTCATTGAAGGACAAGAAATCAGGGGAGAACCTGTTTTCTTCGACCAATGGTTCAACAAATGCGCTTGCCTGCCAGTTTATCGCAGGGATGACAAAAATTGTGCCAGAGGCTTTCGCTCTCTGCGCTCATACCGTCAACGCTTACCGACGTTTCGCGCCGGGGACGTGGGCTCCAAAATCGGTTGGTTGGTCTGAATGGGCTTTTACAACAGCCGTCCGGTCCGCGCCCGCATCCAATGATAGCGCGCGGCTAGAATTTCGACTACCCGGTACGGATTGCAACACACATGCCACTATGGCTTTGATGTTGGGCGCTGGCTTGGATGGCATCGAACAGGACCTCATCGCAACCGAACCAAATGAACATGCAGGTCCCGATGACGTCACGGGCACGCCCCTTCCCCGCGATCTCTTTGAAGCGGCCCAAAGACTTCGCGCAAGCGCAGACGCAACGCGCCTCTTTGGAGAAGCCTTCGTCACAAATTTCGCGACGTTCTGCGAAGAGGAATTCAAGAGCTTGGCAAGGGAGGTCAGCGACGCCGAAAGACGACGTTATCTCGAAGGCTAAGAACAGTTTCAAACATCACATCAACGAGGGAGGCCAAACAAATGGCATTAGACAACGCAAAGATTGATATCAAGAACAGCGATCTGTATCGTGATATTGCGGATCCTGTTCGCCAAGAGCGCATCGAACGCGTTCTGAGCAAAATCGAAGAACTCGGCGTCAAATATATTTATTATCAGTATGTGACCATAACAGGCCGAGTCTTGGGCAAAGCTGTCCCGGCCCGTCATTGGGCCCGCACTGCGACTAAGGGTATTCAAACCTGGTTGGGTGGCGTCACCGACGTATCATCCGACATGAACGGAGAGTTGTTTGGCTTTTCGGCGAACGACGGTGAGTCGCTCGCGCTGCCCGACCCCGAGACTTTCGTCCAACTGCCTTGGGACAAGAAAATGGCCCGGGTGTTTTGTACACTTTATTACAGCCTCGAAGATGAAGAGAAACCTGGCATGTACTACGAGTGCGATGTGCGGGGAAACCTGAAGCGATTTGAGCGAGAGTTCCGCGAGAACAACGACGGCCTTCACTTGCGACTTGGCCTAGAGCCGGAAATGGCATGGCTTCGCAGAAACGATGATGGCTCAATCTTTCCCTATGATGGCGTGACTGAACCATATGCCTATCATATTGGTCAGTTCGAAGGCGCCCGAGATCTTTGGACGCAAGTCTATGAGTACGCGGAGGCTATGGGGCTTGATATGATCCAGGGCGATGTCGAAGATGCGCCCGGCCTCATCGAGATGAACTACAGCTTTGATGACGCCATCCGAACCTGTGATCGATTGACAACCTATCGGCAGATTGCAGACGAAGTAGCACGGCAGCACGGGCTGATTGCATGCTTCATGGCAAAGCCAATGATGGGTTTTCCTGCCATGGGCTGCCACCATAACTGTTCGCTTTGGAAAGGTGATGACTATCAAGTTGTGAACACTGCCCAGGGCACGCTACCTGGTATGGAAGAGGTATTTACGTACAACCGTGGTGGGGTAAATGAATTCGAGAATAAAGATGGTGGATGGCTGCCCACGGATTTAGGCCGGCATGCTCTGGGTGGCGCACTTAAACATATTGGCGCATTGACGGCAATCGGCGCTTCAACTGTAAACTCTTACCGCCGATTTGCTGATGTCGGGCTTTGGGCGCCAATTGGTGCAAACTGGGGCCTCCAAAACCGGTCTTGCACAATTCGCATTTCTGCGCCGGACCGGTTTGAGTTCCGGGCTGTCGACGCGATGGTGAATCCTTATCTGTTCTGTGGGGCGCTACTCAAGGCGATGGACGAGGGGATTAATAATCAGATCGATCCTGGTGAGCCGGAAAAACGCAATGTTGTTGAAATCATGCAAAACGGCGAGCAAGTTGACCTGATCCCGATGAATCTCAAGGACGCGCTCGACGCCTTGGCTGATGACAACATCGTCCTTGAGGCCATGCCGGGCAGACTTCACGAGCTTTATGACATGATGAAGCGCGATGACTGGCAGAGGTTCCTTAAGGAAGTCACAAATTGGGACATCGAGCGGTACTTGCGATGTCTACCGTAGCCCTGAAAGCGAACTCCAGTGCAGGTGGCGGCCTTATTCTGCTGCCACCTGCTTATGTAAATTTTTAAAACTTTGGAAAACCCATGGTCACTCATATCCCATCGACCCGCGCTGAGTGGGAAGACATGGCATCCCAATATGCCTTTGCAACGCAGCTTTTTATTGATGGTAACCTGACGGATGCAACCAATGGCGGTCTGTATCAAAGCATTAATCCGGCCACCGGTGCTGTGATTGCTAAGATTGCCGTGGCGACTGCAACAGATGTTGATCGTGCCGTTGCGGTCGCAAGGCAGGCTTTCAGTTCTGGGGCCTGGTCGAAAACCACCCCTCGCGAGAGAATGGATATCTTGCTGCGGTTTGCCCGCTTTATCGAAGAACGCACAGCCGACTTTGCGCTTTTGGACTCTTTGGAAATGGGCAAACCGGTGTCCAGCATGGTCGGTTTCGACGTTCCTAGCGCAGTCGCAAACCTACGGTTCTCAGCCGAAGCCATTGATAAGCTAGAAGGTGCTGTCACCAACACAAAGCCGGATGTCCTACATTATATCCTGCGCCAACCCTTAGGTGTCGTCGGGTTGATCCTACCTTGGAACTATCCGATGATGATGGCGTGCTGGAAGCTTGGCCCAGCGTTGGCAATGGGCAATTCAGTCATCATCAAACCAGCGCAACAAACATCATTGTCAGCCATCCTTTTGGCCCAACTGTTTAGCGAGGCTGGCGGACCGGATGGCGTATTCAATGTCATACCCGGCAGCGGTTCGATCGCAGGTCAGGCACTTGCCAGACACATGGATGTCGACAAGATCGGATTCACGGGTTCGGGTGCCGTTGGTGGGCTCATGATGCGCTTTGCGGGCGAGTCAAATCTGAAACATGTGACGACCGAGTGCGGTGGAAAGTCAGCACAAGTAATCCTCGCAGATTGCGACCTTGATGCAGCGGTTGAAATGGCGGTTCACGGTGTATTCTCGAACCAAGGCGAGGTTTGCGCTGCAGGATCGCGCATCTTGGTTCAGGAATCTATTCTTTACGAGTTTCATGCGGCCTTTGAAGAACGCACCAAGGCAAACTACGCACCGGGCAATCCACTTGATCCGAAGACGACTATGGGACCGATTGTCGATGAGCGCCAACATGCCAGCGTAATGAACTACATCGCAGCGGGGCGTTCTGAAGGTGCCTGTTTAGCCTTTGGTGGCAGAGTGCCCAACAACTTTGAGACGGGATGCTATATAGAACCAACACTCTTCTCTGACGTGACAAATACAATGAAAATTGCAAAAGAAGAGATTTTTGGTCCCGTCGGTGTCGTTATCCCGATCAAGGATGTGGATCATGGTATCGCAGTTGCGAATGCTTCCATCTTTGGTCTCGGTTCATCCATCTGGACCCGCGACCTTAGTACCGCTCATAAATTCGCTCGCGAAATTGAGGCTGGAATGGTCTGGGTGAACACCTATTTTGATCAGGATCCAACTGCACCTTGGGGCGGCTTCAAACAATCAGGCAACGGACGCGACAAATGCCTAGAGGCACTTAGTCATTATTCACAGACCAAGTCCGTTTGGGTCAATTTGGGGGCATGACAATGCGTATCTGTATTTTTGAAGCTGGGCTGACACCTGACCAATACCGCGAGGAATATGGCTCCTACCCGGACATGACGGCCAATTGGCTATCCAAACACTTACCTGAAGCCGCGTTTTCGACATGCTCAATCGTTCAAGACGAGCCTGTTCCGGCGAGTGTTGATGAATTTGATGGCTACATCATTACCGGATCAAAACATGGAGTTTACGAAGACCTGCCATGGATGCAAGCTTTGCGTGCGTTCTTGTTAAAAATCAGAGAAGTTCAGAAGCCCGTCTTCGGTATTTGTTTTGGGCATCAGATCATGGCTGCAGCCTTTGAAGGAGAGGTCTGTAAGTCTGCTAAAGGTTGGGGAATCGGTGCGCAGGAATATGACTATGCGCAGGAATCGGGCTTAAAGAGTAGCGCATCCTTTCTTTTCCACCAAGATCAGGTCGAGGCTGTGCCAAAGGGAGCCAAAGTCATCGGTGGGAACACATTCTGTCCTATCGGCGCGCTGGCCTATGATTTCCCGGCGTTATCTGTCCAATTCCATCCAGAGTTCAGCAAGGAATATGTCGCCGAACTTGCCCGTCTGTATGGTGGGGATCGGATTCCGCAGGGAATTGCAGACACTGCACTACAAACCCTAGAGTGCGATGATGTCGACAACGACCACATTGCAGTGCACGTTGCCGCCTTCTTTCGGCAATCCATACTGTCAATGAGCGTTCAAAACTGACCCGGTGGGGGTGCGGACAAAAACTTGGACTGTTTTCACGGCATAAGGCCGAGGCTTTTACGGTATTCGATTGGGCTTCTGCCACCAAGGGACATCTTGATGCGTGTTTCGTTATACCAGCGGATGTAGGCGTCAACCTCGTTAATAAACTGAGCCGCGGTGAAGGCCCGCCAATCCCGAGGATAGAAGAACTCCGTCTTCAGGCGCCCGAAGAAGCCTTCGCAA
>TARA_R110002110_G_scaffold310610_1_pt1 | contig 33571 bp, 34 predicted proteins | sample TARA_R110002110 | Tara Oceans TARA_R110002110 (sample SAMEA4397330) | marine metagenome | biome: Polar Biome; feature: [SRF] surface water layer (ENVO:00010504); material: water (ENVO:00002006), including particulate matter (ENVO:01000060) such as... | depth 5 m | reverse complement strand
GACACACCTGATCCGCAATCTCCAAATTAAAGGCAATGAGCGTTGTTCAGGAGATCTCGGGTCAAGTATGCCCGAGATGACGAGCTCTGTTTCCCATCAGCCGTGCAAAACCAGACAGTGGGATGAGTAGCCACAGAACACAAATCAACGCCACGTTACCCTCCGGCGAATGCCGAGAATCTGGATCGTAATTACAAACCCAACCTTTACAATCAATCGGGTTCTTGCCTTTCCACACCTTCTTTTTTTGTCTGCTTAATCTACTAAACAAACTACCGTGGAAAACATAGGATGACAATTTAACCACAATAGAAAATCCCTCCTCTTCATAAACTCTTCACATTAGCAACGTAGCTTTGTCCCTCAATATGAATTGACCAAAAATTCACAGGAACTTGAAGCTCCGCTTTAGTTTATTTTTTCTATTTATACTTTTATTTGGATCTACGACTTTTGCCCAGAGTCTTTCAGGCAAGGTATATTCATCATCCAAAGATGGACTGCCTGATGTTCATGTTATTTTAAATAACGGTTCTTATACTACATATACTAATGAGGATGGAAGTTATTCTTTTGAAAATCTCCCTTCAGGGGTTTTTACAATCTATGTTTCTTCAATCGGGTATAAAGAATTTTCCACCTCCCTGAACATCTCTTCTTCCACAGAGTTAGATATTCGGCTCATTCCAAAAGTGTATCAGAGTGAAGTAGCCGTTGTAACTGCTACTCGCACCAAACAAGCTATTGAAGATGTGTCTATTCCGGTTTCTGTTATCACTGAAAAAGAAGTTCGTTCAACAGGAGCAAATACTCTAATTGATCTGCTTCAGGAACAAGCTGGTATTGCCCTTTCACCAAATGAAAGCTCCGCTATTCAAATTCAAGGATTTGAATCAGATTACACACTTGTTCTTATTGACGGACAACCTGTAATTGGCCGAACCCGAGGAGCTCTGAATCTATCCAGAATCAATTTAGCGAATGTGCAACAAGTTGAATTGGTTAAAGGACCTTCTTCTGCTCTCTGGGGAAGTGACGCTCTTGCAGGAGTTATCAATATTATTACCAAGGAAAATACGCAGCCTTTTTCAGCATCCGTTTTTGGCGAATACGGCAATAGGAATACGTATAACTCTGGCATCAATCTTGGGTTTTCTAAAAAAAAACTATCCGGACAGGTTAATGCCAGTATTAATGGTAGCGATGGATTTAGCCTGAGTGATTCCACGTTCGGGAACAATCAAAACCCTTATACCAATTACGCTTTTGATACCTCCATTGACTACGATTTTTCGGAATATCTTTCTACAGACGCAACCTATCGTTACGCACGCAATTCTTTTTCAGGCCCAACTATCGCCACTGTTCAAGGACAAGAGATTGAAATAGAAGAAGATGGTTGGCAAGATGAACAGTCTTTGGTTCTAGAAACTAAGTGGAATCCTTTTGAAAAATTTAATACCTCCATAACAGGATATGCCACTAGGTATGAAGATTATTCAACTACTTTATTTGAAGACCCAAATGAACCTGATATAACCAATAATAATGAACAAGGTTTTAATCGTGTAGAAATTCAAAATAATTACACTTGGAAATTCGATCATGTATCTACTCTTGGGGCAGGAATAATATCGGAATTTGTAAATGCTGAACGTTATCAAGGAAAAAGAACGCAATCCGGAAGTTTTGTATATCTACAACATCAGGCTTTTATCAACGATAAGTTTAGTATAACCGGTGGCGCTCGGCTTGATAATCATTCTACGTATGATTCCTATTTAAGCCCAAAATTATCAGCTAAATACAAACCTAGCCACTGGCTCACGGTTAGGGCTTCCGTTGGTAAGGGATTCAAGGCTCCGGATTTCAGAACGCTGTATTTAAATTTCGATAATGCCGGAAGTGGGTATCGGGTAATCGGAACACTTAACATGCAGAAATACCTCAATGAGTTAGAACAAGATGGAAGAATTCGCCGCTATTTCATTAATCCGGACAGAGCTGGCTCACTTTCACCGGAATATTCAACGGCATATAATTTTGGCTTTGATTTAAAACCGGCTGAGGATCTTTTTTTAAAGATGAATTTCTTTCGAAATAACGCTAATAATTTAATTGAAGCCCTTTCAATTGCTGAGTTAACCGATGATAGCCAACTTTATGGATACGTAAATATCAATGAAGCTTATACTGAAGGCGTAGAAAGTGAACTTACTTTTATCCCACTTGATGATCTGAAACTGAATATTGGATATCAGTATTTAAAAGCGGTACAAATTCAGCAAGATACTATCTCGGTTCTTGAAAATGGAATGGTTGTTGACAAAGCTGTTGAAACGGAATCTCCATTATCACGGCGACCGAAACATTCCGGCACCGTAAAGGTTTCGTATCAAGAACCTTTTTGGGGGCTAGAAACTTCTCTTCGTGTAATTCTGAGAAGTAAATATTTATACAATGGAAGTCAGATAACCAATAATCAGGAATACGCCCCCGGATACAGTATCTGGAATTTCTCCATCGCTAAAGATCTCACTGATAGAGTTCGGTTTCAGCTCGGAACAGATAACTTCACTAATCACACCGATCCTGATTATCTGCAATACCAGCCCGGTATAAGCTATTACGGAAAACTTTTTATAACACTTAACTAATCAATCAAAACATACAAACAACAATGTATAACAAGATAATATCACTATTCATAGTAAGCATTTTCACATTATTTGTGGCATGCAACGAATCAAAAAATACCGAGTTAACATTCAGCGGCAACGTAGAAATGGCTACTGACATAAAAGCTGGAACTGACACGACAGGCGGTTTTACCTTCTATAATTTAAGTGAAAATAGAATTGTTAGCGATTCTGATTCGGCTACTTCAAACTGGGATCTTGCTTTTAAAGATGCCGGAGTTGAAATTTTCATTATCACAAATAACGGAATTAGCGGACCGGGAAATGGCGGTGCAATTCTTATCGATCAAGATTTTGAAACTATCACTGAAGTCCCAAATGACGACCAATTCAAAGTAGATACGGACAACGAGTTCGCAATCAACGAGAATCCGGGCGGTTGGTGGATCTATACTGGTACACAACAAGAACCTATCCACGCTGTACTTCCAAAAGTCCCGCATACTATCTTTGTAAGAACGGCTGCCGGTAATTACGCAAAACTTGAAGTACTTAGTTATTACGAAGGAAATCCTGATACTTCAACTCCTGAGTTTGCTGACTTCAGAACTCGTCCTGCATCAGGTTATTTTACATTCAGATTTGAGCTTCTGGAAAACTGATAAAGTTTCTATTTATAATCCCTAAAGAGGTAGAGACGGAAGTCTCTGCCTTTTTTTTTGAAGAAAGTTTTAAAACGAATTGCATCAGAACCGAGACATCAAAAGCTCAACACTGTTTTTGGTACGTTGCTCCATTCCTTCAAGCTTTTCGACCACTTTTCTGGGTTTATTCTTCATTTCCTGATTCCCAGTAATCAAATACGATCTTTTTAAATAATCTATTGCCAAGAGTGGATTTCTTTCCAATTGCTCAGAGTATAATTCATATCCATCAGCAATTTCAAACAAATACTCCAAATATTTTTCGAATTTTAGCTCAAAATCATCATCATATTCTAAATACTCAGTTCTTACAAAATCAGAAGGTACGTTAGCTTTTTTCGTTTTAATTACTAAAGCTTCTTTACCATAGGCATGTAAGAGTCCAACTTCATAAAAATGTTGGCCATTGTCTTTTCACTTAAACTTTCTGAGACAATGCAAATTCCAAATGGCACTGAAATTACCATTTTCCAAATTTTTTTGAGAAAATCTCTCCCAGTAATACTCACAGATACATCTATCCATTTTATAGAATGCTTTTTCAGAACTTTATAGAGCTGAGTTCTAATTTCAACAATTTCGTCCGGAACATCTTTACCAAGTTTTGTCATTATAAAACATGTTCTCGGCTTATATTCAATTGGCTTAGTTAAAGGATCGCCATTAAGAGGAGAATATACAATCATTTGCGACTTTTTCGTGCAACAGGAACTCCTTTATATGGTCCATCGGATTTTTTATGTGCTACAATCTTTCCCTTAGACCGATCTATTTTAACATACCGACCTGTTTTCGGATTTTTAACTTGGACTACATCTTTTGTTTGTGGCATAACTTAAACTCTTTGTTCAAATATTATAACAAATTTTGTCATGAAATATTCCATCTTAATTAAAGCAACTCACTAGCAATATTTGCAAGATCGGAACGCTCTCCTTTCTCTAAATTAATGTGTGCATATAAATCGCTCTTGTTCATTCTATCCACCAAATAAGAGAGGCCGTTGCTCTGTGTGTCCAGATAAGGCGTATCAATTTGGAAAATATCTCCGGTAAAAATAACCTTTGTATTTACTCCGGCTCTTGTGATGATGGTTTTCACTTCGTGTGGAGTCAGGTTCTGAGCTTCATCAATAATAAAAACTACATTCGACAAACTTCTTCCACGAATATAAGCCAAAGGAACAATCCTCAACTTATCCGTTTGAATCATCTCATCAATCTTCTTGTATTGCTTGCTGGATTCTTTAAACTGATGTTTGATAAAACTCAGATTATCCCACAATGGCTGCATGTATGGATTAATCTTTGCCTCCGCATCGCCGGGTAAAAAACCAATATCTCTGTTGCTTAGAGGAACAATGGGGCGAGCCAGGTAAATCTGTTTAAAATCACTTCTTTGCTCTAACGCACTCGCCAAAGCTAATAAGGTTTTTCCTGTTCCGGCTGATCCGGTTATTGTCGTTAACAGGATATTTGGATTCAACAAAGCGTGCATTGCAAAAGTTTGCTCGGCATTTTTAGGCTGAATGCCATACGCATTTACTTTCTCAACCTGCTCGATGTACTTCGATTTTGCATTGTACCAGCCCAGCGCCGATGAACCATGACTTTTCATGATGTAGTAATGATTGCTTGGCGGTGTCACTTCCATTAGGTCTTTTGGCTTGATTTTCCCTTTCTCATAGAATTTACTGATCAATGCGGGATCATCTAGCTCTAAATCTGTTTTCCCTCTGTAAAGATGATCAATATCTTTAACCTGAACAGTCTCGTAGTCTTCGGCATCAAGATTTAGCGCACGGGCTTTTAAGCGAAGGTTAATATCTTTGGAAACAAGAATGACTTTAGTTCCCTCATTTTCATTCTTTAATCGAAGAGCTGCATTTATGATATGATGATCATTTCTTGTAGCGCCAAAAACCTTGTTGGCATCCACATGCTTCCCTCCATTGGTTATCACTTTTAAATTTCCGTGAGACTTTCCATTTAATGGAATCCAATCCTGGAGCATATTCTCATCAGAAATTCCATCCAGATAACGAATGAATTCCCGGGCATGTAAATTTATTACGGTATTTCCTTTTTTAAAGGTATCCAGTTCCTCCAGAACTGTTATAGGGATTGCAACGTCATTTTTTTCAAAATTCTTAATGGCTTCATAGTCATACAAAAGCACGGAAGTGTCGAGTACGAAGATCTTCTTCGCTTTCTTCTTAGGCATGGGCTAATCTATTAGATTATAAGGTCGAAACCTTTTGGTAGATGATGTTAAAGAACGCTTCTTGCAATAAAACTAAAGCTGAAACAATATGCAATGGATGTGGAAAACTCGTTGGAAATTAATACTGAGTTAACAATTCTTACTCTAACTTATGTTGATAACTCACCGATTAAGTTGATAGAGTGCTATACTCATGGCAATAGCGGCATTTAAACTCTCTACAGAGCGGTTTTTCTCGGCAGCAGGAATTAATACTCTTTGTCTATTTGGCGTGATAAGATCATGGCTAATTCCATTCGCTTCATTCCCAACTACAAGAATGGTCTTTTCTGACAGTTTAATTTGATCGATTGGTTCTGCTCCCGAATTGCTGTCGAGCATCAAAATATCCCACCCAGCCTGTTCGAATTCTTTAAAATCTTCTCCCAGATTAGCATTCAGATATGGAAGACATCCCGTTGCACCGGCTGTACTTCTTACAACTTTTGGATGAAAAAGATCAACCGATCCTTTTTCCAACAAAATAGCCGCCACTCCAAACCAGACTCCTGTTCGAACTATGGTTCCTAAATTTCCGGGATCCTGAATTCGATCGGTTGCAATAATCAGTCCGTTCTCTTGTTGAAGTTCTTCGATGCTCGTTTCTTTTGGAATTTTACACACAGCAAGGAGACCTTGTGCATTATCCGTATCAGAAAGTTCATTCATTAGCTTCGAATCTACTTCGTAAAAGCTATTAGCTGACAGCTGATAGCTTTTAGCTTTTCCTTCATCCACAAAAATCTCTTTCACCTGCACAACCTTATTCTCCAAAACTTGCTCAACAGCTCGATCTCCTTCTACTATAAACAGACCTTCTTTTTCCCTGTACTTTTTTTGCCCAAGTTTTCTTAACAGCTTAATCTGATTATTTGATGCTTTGTTCACTAATTCCTAATTCTTAATTCTTAATTCCTAATTCTTAATTCCTAATTCTTAATTCTTAATCCCTAATTCCTAATTCTTAATTCTTAATCCCTAATTCCTAATTCTTAATTCTTAATCCCTAATTCCTAATTCTTAATTCTTAATCCCTAATTCCTAATTCTTAATTCCTAATTCCTAATTCCTAAAAATAAGGTAATTCAAAATTTGACACTTCTCATCCAACATTCCCTAATTTTTTGGACAATGATTTTCTATCTTTAGGCCGAATCAAAAAACGAAGTAACAAAAGAACATGGACTTTTTAAAAAAGCTGGGAATTGAAGGAGTTAATGCGGGAACAAGTACAGGCCGCAATTACTTTGAAAGCAAAAACACTATAACCAGCTACACTCCTGTTGACGGAAAAACAATAGCGACGGTTACCACAACGACTAAAGAACAATACGAAGAAGTGGTTAAAGCTTCACAGGAAGCATTTAAAGTATGGAGAGAAATGCCGGCTCCTCAGCGTGGAGAAATTGTTCGTCAGATTGGTGACAAACTTCGGGAATTCAAAGAGCCACTTGGCAAACTGGTTACTTACGAAATGGGTAAGATCTACCAGGAAGGCTTGGGTGAAGTTCAGGAAATGATCGATATTTGCGATTTTGCTGTAGGATTAAGCCGTCAGTTGTATGGGCTAACCATGCACAGCGAGCGACCAAATCACAGAATGTATGAGCAATGGCATCCTCTGGGAACAGTTGGAATAATTTCTGCCTTCAATTTTCCGGTTGCCGTATGGAGCTGGAATGCAATGATCGCAGCTGTTTGTGGTGATACTATGATCTGGAAAGGCTCTGAAAAAACTCCATTGTGCGGAATTGCCATTCAAAAGATCGTAGCTAAAGTGTTGAAAGAAAATGATCTGCCGGAAGGAATTTTCTGCCTGGTTACAGGAGATCGTGAAGTGGGTGAATGGATGACAGAAGATAATCGTATTCCATTGATTTCAGCAACCGGTTCTATCAGAATGGGTAAAGAAGTAGCTAAAATTGTTGGCGGACGTTTAGGAAAAACCATTCTCGAACTTGGTGGAAATAACGCCATTATAGTTTCAGAAAATGCGGATATCGAAATGGCGATTCGTGCTACGGTATTTGGCGCGGTTGGAACTTGTGGACAGCGTTGTACTTCTACCCGAAGGTTGATTATTCACGAATCAGTGTATGATCAGTTCAAAGAGCGTTTGCTCGGTATTTATAAGAATGTAAACATTGGGAATCCGCTTGAGCCGGATACCTTAGTTGGTCCAATGATCGATCAGCTTGCGGTGGACGGAATGCAAAAAGCATTGAAACAAGTAGAAAAAGAAGGTGGAAAAGTTATCTTTGGCGGTGAAGTGCTGGACAGAGATGGTTTTTATGTTCGTCCTGCAATTGCGGAAGCAAAGAACGAATTCGCCATTGTTCAGGAAGAGACTTTTGCTCCTATTCTGTATCTCATCAAATACAAAACTATTGACGAAGCTATGAGCTACCACAATGGAGTTAAACAAGGATTAAGTTCTGCGATGTTTACGCTGAATATGCGTGAAGCTGAAAACTTCCTGAGTACTCACGGCTCTGATTGCGGAATTGCGAACATCAACATCGGAACAAGTGGTGCTGAAATAGGTGGCGCTTTTGGTGGCGAAAAGGAAACAGGTGGCGGACGCGAATCCGGTTCTGATGTCTGGAAAGCGTACATGCGCCGACAAACAAATACCATCAACTGGAGTGAGGAGTTACCGCTGTCGCAGGGAATTTCTTTTGATATCTAGCCTTCGGAATTGTTGAATTCAAAATTAAGAATGAAGAATTAGGAATATTGTATGAAACGAGATTTTGAGTTGATTAAGAAGATTATGATAGAAGTTGAAAAACAAACAACTACTGCTGGAATTCATGATTTACAAGTTGATGGATATTCTCTAAACGAAGTTAGTTTTAATACGTACTTGATGAACGAATCAGGGTTAATAGAAGCTTCTTTTGCTAAATTTGGAAGTGGCGAGTACGAGTTGACCTATCTCAATCGACTTACTTGGAAAGGTCATGAGTTCTTAGACAATGCTAGAAATGATACTGTTTGGAAAAAAACGATCGGTTTAGTTAAAGAGAAAGGTGGTTCCGTTTCCTTCAGCATATTTCAAAACCTTCTTCAAAGTCAGGCTACAAAACTTTTCGAAGGATTGTAACCAAGCCCTAAGATTCCTTGTTTGACGAAACAGTTGTTTAGATTTACGACATATTCTCCCTTCCAAGGGAGACCGAGCGAACACTTGTGTGAGATCAGAGGGATGTTGTGCAGTTTCTGAGTTTCTAAACTGCAGAACATCCTCCGTCTTCTGATCTACTCGATCAGAATCCACCTCCTTCTGCCAAAGGCATCCCTTCGGGAAAAGGAGGAATCAACGAGGCTTTACTGAAAGCTGACTTTTGTTCTATTCAGACAGCAGTTACTTAAGATCCTCTTTGTAATTCCTTGTAGTTTTTTAGGTACTTTTGTGTCAAGACAAAAGTGTCACACTGATTTATGTAACTAATTGAAGCCCGATGAACATTCAAGTTCCTACACCTGAAGAATACAAAGCCAATCAAAAAAAGAAGAGGAGAAACTTAGGCTGTGGATTACTTGCCGGACTTGTATTCTTCTTCATTTCAGGAATAAGAATATTTAGCTATGGCTTCGAGAATGTAGAAGTTTATACCTGGATTGCTCTGGCTTTTGGAGTGCTTTCTTTTGGTTATTTAGCCTATAAATTTGGTGATTCATTTTGGGCTTTGTTTAAAAAGTAATTTCCTGATTTATGAATCACCTGTGTGAAGTAGCGTTGATTTAGGATTTCATTACATCATTTAGCTATTTCCTTTACAAAGATCCCGAAATAAATTCGGGATGACGGTGTTCATCTCGTTCCACACGCCCGGCGCATTAGAACGATTTGCCTCACATAGATCAACTTCGGCGGAGACCATCGGTGCAAGGGTAAGAATTGTTCACTTGAGATATATTGAAAAAAGATTTTGAGTTTTTGTACCAAGGGATGAATCCCTTTCTTGTTTATGTTCGAAGTTGAAATCTCGTCCATAAACAAGTAGGGACTTTAGTCCTCACTTGTGCGCTTGTTAAGTTTCAATTTTCATCTCGTTCCACACGCTCGGTGCATTAGAACGATTTGCCTCACATAGATCAACTTCGGCGGAGACCATCGGTGCAAGAAAAGCTTTACTTTTACAAAAGCGGTCAAATTTATTATTTTCTATAGAACTTAATTCTTCTCATTTTAGTGAATAACCAAAGCGTTAGGGAATCGTATCTACGAAATTGACAGAGGTTTTAGAGTATCAAGTAAAGAACCATTTTTTGTGGAAGTAGCTACTAAAAGAAAAATACTTATATCGAAGAAGAAAGATTTCTCTAGCCTACAAGATTACAATGAGAATCTAAAACCAGTTGAGCAAGAGGAAACCTTTTTTCCGATAATAAGTCAGGTATTTAACCAATAGCCTATTTAGCTGTTTTAATTAAAGATTATAACAATTTATATCTTCAACACCTCCACAAAAATCCTTTAGTTATTCCTGTGTATACCCTTTATTATATAAAACCATGTAAGTTAATAACGTATATGGTTTAAATGTACACCCGGAGGGGTTCGAACCCCCAACCCCCAGAGCCGAAATCTGGTACTCTATCCAATTGAGCTACGGGTGCATTTTTAGGACTTCAAATATAGGAAACCTTAGGCTCGAAGTACACTAAGATTTAAAGGATCAACATGGCATCGCCAAAAGAATAGAACCGATATTTTTCATTGATGGCATGTTTATACACTCGGTGCATTTCATCAAAACCCATTAATGCTGAAACTAACATTAGTAACGTACTTTTGGGAAGGTGAAAGTTGGTAATAAGCGCATCAACGGCTTTAAATGAATATCCCGGAGTTATGAAAATATCGGTTTCTCCGCTTTGAGGATTAAACGTGCGCTCTTTACTTGCCAAAGATTCTAATACACGAATACTGGTTGTTCCTACAGCGGTGATGTGTTCCGAATGGGTAAGTTCTTCAGCGGTTTTGGCATCCAGTTGATACCACTCACTATGAATGATGTGTTCATCAAGCTGTTCGGTTTTAACAGGGGCAAAAGTTCCTAAACCAACATGTAGAGTTACTTCTGATGTACTGATTCCTTGAGCTTTTAATTTAGCAAGCAGTTCATCGGTAAAATGTAGTCCTGCAGTGGGGGCAGCTTTGCTTCCTAATTCCTTTGCATATACAGTTTGGTACTCTGAAGCCAAGGTCTCATCCTGCTCGATATACGGTGGAAATGGAGTGTATTTATAAGGCTCTAATTTTGGATCATCCAGATTATGAGAAAGAACAATTGTTCGTAATCCATCTTCTGCTACGTGCATTACTTCTGCAACAATTCCATCTGCTAACTCAACGTTCTTTCCTTTTCGGAATTTCTTTCCGGGGCGTACCAAAGCTTGGATAGTGTTGTTATTTGAAACAGAAGTGACAAACAGTTCTTTCTTGCCATCATCAAACATCAAACGACACTTTTCAACTTTGCTGTTATTAACTACGAGCGTAGTATTGTTGGCTAGATGATTTCCAAGATTATAGAAATAATCATCAATGATTTCTTTAGTTCCTCGATCATATACCAACAATCGTGCATGATCTCTCGGACTTGCCGGAGATTGAGCGATCAGTTCTTCAGGGAGATGGTAATCGAAATCGGAAAGAGAATACAAGCTATTGTGATTTTAATTTTTTTGAGAGATTAGGAGAAGGTTGAAAAATAAATGCTTTACTTAGCTTTATTTTTGTGAGTAATCCTCTTTCATAAAGGTTGAGCAAATCAGTTCTTGAAGTTTGATACGTTACCCCATGGCTTTTTCGATGTGATTCAATGGTATAATCTTGTCCGGGATGTTTAAGTGCATGACCAAGCAGTGCAATTTGGCGATAATTTAGTTCGGAAGATGGCTTTAAAAGCTTTTCTGTTTCTTTTAATTCCTCTGTCTTTTTCTGAATGTAGCTATGTAAACTATCAATAGCTTTTACAATTATATCAAGCTGATGAATGATAAAATAAGTAAGGTCATTGTCATCGGTTTCGGTGTATAAAAATGCCCGAGCATACTTTGTTGGACTTTTTTTAAGAATAGTTGAGATTGAAACGAACTCAAACAACCAGTAACCTTGGGATAACATATACCAATAAAATAATGCTCTTGCAGTTCTACCATTTCCGTCTTTAAAAGGGTGGTCATAAGCCATCCAAAAATGAAGTAAAATTGCTTTTAAAACAGGATGCATAAATACGTCCGTTTCTTTTTCATTGGCAAATTCACAGAGCTTTTTAAGCCGCATAGGAATCTCTGATGCATCAGGAGGATCATGAAGCACTTTATTATCTTGATTATCATATACTTTTATTCCATCCCCAGGCACACGATAGGGGCTTTTTGTGGAGTCTAAAATCTTATCAGTAAGAAGATTATGCAGGTTTTCAATTGCCTTAGGTGTGATTTTTTCTCCTTTGAGCTTTCCTACATGTTTCATTGCCTTAAAGTTATTGAGAATCATTTGTTCACTTTCACTTATAGGCCTTCTTCCCGTACGAATCATTTCTTTTGCAACTTCACGTGTCGTTGCAGCTCCTTCTAATTGGCTGGATGTAATGGCCTCTTCGATCAAAGAGCTTTGTATGTATCTATCTTTAGTATCTTGATTAGCAACCTTTTCAGAAAACTGAATTTTGCCACTAGCATCTCTATCAATTTCGTGTAACTTTTTAAGTACGTAATCGGGAAGAGCGTACCTAAATGGCTTATTATTTTTATCAAATAGATTTATAAGTCGTTGCGAAGATACACGACTAAATTTTATTACAGCCCACCATTCATTTATAGTTAAATCTTCAGGTGGCTTTTTATATCTTAATTTATCCCAATGTTCATATTTGCGACCTGTGGCTAGATTTTGATTAGCTAAGAACTGTAGAAATATCTGATACCTGCCATTTTGAGTTAAATCATCAATAATGGAAACAAAATCGGGCGGAGTTTGAGGGATTTTCATAACTACTAATTTTCTACTAATTAATACTAATTTAGTACAAAATTATATGTAAAAAAAATGTGAGCTACTAAACTTATATCAATTCGCAATCAGCTCTACTTCGTTGTCTATACCATTAGAAACACGAACTGTGTTACGAGCTATAATTTCACCACTCTTAATAGCAATGAATTCAATTTTTGACGGAATTGATAAAGAAGAAATTTCTGAATTGAAGACTTCCCCAACTCCAAAAATTGAAGTTTGTATCAAAAAATTACCATTATTATCTGTTATGGCTAAAGGTTTGACGTTGTTTAAAAGCTCCGATTCCGGTCTCAATACAAACATTCTTTTTCTCAGTTTAAAATTTGGTGCAGAGATCTCATAATTATAAACACCATTTGTGTAGAGATTTTCAGAAATGGGAAAAGTATAATTTCCCGAAGTTAGAGTTGTATCAACTACATTTTCAATCAGAATTGAAGTTCCAAAACGATACATATCTAAAGTAGTTTCCCCAGATTGAGGAATCGTAAAAGAAATTACTACAGAAGGTTTACTTTTTAGGAATGTTGTTTCTAAATCAGGATACAAAATATGTATCTCGGCATTCGCAACAGGTGCACCACTAACTGTTTTAACTTGTCCGTTTGTGAACCCTTTGAAATCACCTTCTTCGCATCCGGCGAAAAGTAAAAAAGAAAGAAAAATGACTAATGAAAATCTCATTTAATACTAACTAAGATATTAGAAACGGCTTCCTTAACTCCCTCAACACCAATTCCAACTTCAGCGTGTAATTCTTCTTGAGTTCCGTGCTCAACAACAACATCAGGAATACCAAGGATTTTTACGCTTGGGCGATGGTCTTTCTCAATGATATATTCAGCTACAGCGCTGCCAAATCCACCCATTTTAGCGCCATCTTCCAACGTGATGATATGATGGTATTTATCACAAATCTCATCGATTAACTCTTCATCCAGAGGTTTGGCAAAACGCATATCGTAATGACCGATATTTATTCCTTCTTCAGCAAGTTCATCGGCGGCTGTAGTTCCGTATTTACCAATTGGACCAAAACTAAGAACGGCTACATGATCACCTTCCCTTAGTTTAATACCTTTCCCAATTTTCATAGCCTTAAACCCTTCTTCAACAATCATTCCGGTAGCTTTTCCTCTTGGGTAACGAATTGCCCAAGAAGCGTCTTCAAAAGTAGATGCGGTAAACATCATATCTCGCAGATCTTGTTCATTCAGCGGCGAAGAAATCACCATATTTGGAACTGTTCTCATATAAGCAATATCATATAAACCATGATGAGTTGGCCCATCAGCTCCGGCAAATCCGGCGCGATCAATACAAAATACAACGGGTAATTTCTGAATGGCTACGTCATGAACTAACTGATCATATCCTCTTTGCAGGAAGGAAGAATAGATCGCACAAAATGCTTTTTTGCCTTCCGTGGCAAGGCCGGCTGCAAAGGTAACCGCATGTTGTTCTGCAATTCCTACATCAAAAGCTCTTTCAGGAAACGTATTCATCATGGGCCAAAGGCTGGAGCCACTTGGCATGGCTGGGGTCATACTTACTATTCGCTCGTCTTTAGCCGCTAATTCTACTAGCGCTTCTCCAAATACATTCTGGTATTTTGGAGCTCCTTTAGATTTAGTTGCTGGATTAAGCGCTTTTCCTGTTATTTTATCAAAAGGGCTACTTGAAGCGTGCCATTTTGTTTGCTCTCTTTCCGCCGGAGCAAATCCTTTTCCTTTTACGGTGACAATGTGAAGCAACTTTGGTCCTTTAACCGTTTTAAGATCTTCAAGGGTTTTGCGAAGTCCGTCAACATCATGACCATCTATTGGTCCATAATATTTAAAGCCTAAAGAACGAAAAAGAGATCCGGGTGTAATGGCTGCAGTAACAGCATTTTCTAAACGAGAGGCAATTTTTCGCATCTTTTCGCCGGCAGACTTAAAATGTCCGAGAAGATCATAAATTTCATCCCGCATTTTATTGAAAGTTCTACTGGTGGTGATATCTGTTAAATATTCTTTTAGAGCGCCAACATTTGGATCTATTGACATGCAGTTGTCATTTAGGATCACCAAAATATCACTCTTCATTGCGCCGGCATTATTCAAAGCTTCAAAAGCTAAACCGGCAGTCATGGCTCCATCACCGATTACAGCAACTACTTTCCGATCCCCTTTGTCTAAATCATTGGCAACAGCCATTCCTAGAGCAGCAGAAATGGAAGTGCTTGAATGTCCCACTCCAAAAGTATCATACTCGCTTTCAGATCGTTTAGGAAATCCTGACAGACCACCATAAAGTCTGTTGGTATGGAATTGTTCTCTTCTGCCTGTTAATATTTTATGTCCGTAAGCTTGGTGACCAACATCCCAAACCAAACGATCTTCCGGAGTGTTATATACATAATGGATTGCAGTGGTTAATTCTACAACTCCTAAGCTGGCACCAAAATGCCCCCCATAAACAGAAACCATGGCAATAATGTAATCGCGAAGTTCATCGCATACATCTTGCAAACTCTTAGGGTCAAGTTTTCTAAGATCTTCCGGGCTATTAATGGTTGCTAGTAAATTGCCTGGTTGCGGTATGTTCTGTTTCATAATTTTTCTATTAACTATTCTCTTCATTTACCTGTTCAATACGTAGTTCAGCATCATCTAGGATTTCTGAGCAAAACTTAGACAACTTTACACCTTCTTCATACAGGTTAACAGAATCTTCCAATGTAATGGACTCATCTTCTAGTTGTGAAACTATTTGTTCCAGCCTCTTTAAAGCCTCTTCAAAGCTCGGGCGTTCCGTTTTGTCCATTAAATTTATACGTGTAGCGCTTTCATGATTAATTAGTTCCGTAAAATACGGGATTATTGTGTAAAACACATTTTCGATATATGGATTTTATACCGACATGATTTTCAATAAAGTGGTTTTTGATTATTTAAATTCAATAAATAGAGAAACCATGAAATGCTTCTTTTTAATACTAAGAACATAGGTTTTATCAAAATCGAGAGCTAAAGATTTAAATAATGCCTCAATATTCGTTTATGTATAGGATCAGAAGAATAAGGTTATAATCGGAGCCGAGAAGTCGAATTTAAATTAATTCCATAGTACTCGCTTAATTGTTTTACCATCACTTTCAAAAACGAGCGCCTTATCTCTTCCGGTAAAGTAAATTTCAGCGTTTGTTGATTCCAGTCTCAATATAGCCTCTTGATGAGGGTGTCGAAACCTGTTCGAGTTTGCTACAGAAACTACAGCAATTTCGGGCGTGACCTGATTCAAAAAGAAAAGTTCCGAACTGGTTCGGCTTCCATGATGCCCCACTTTTAAGAAATCGGTGTCCAGAAGCTCTCCATAATTCTCGATTAATCTTCGCTCTTGGTCCTCCCCAGCATCGCCGGTAAACAAGAACTCATTTTCCCCGTAGATTATATTTAAAACTAATGAGTGTTGATTCGGATCATCGTTAAACTCAGCGCCTTCGGGCCCAAGTGCTAAAATCAGGATATGTTCATCCAACATGATTTCATTTCCGGCGTGTAAAGAAACCACGGGAATATTTTTTTTAGCCGTTTGTTCTATATAATTTTGATATAACTTCGAGGCGTATTCGTAGCCGGAATTATAGATAACATCGATTTCAATACCATTTATGAGATCAATAATACCGCCGATGTGATCTGCATGTGGATGGGAAAGAAATATAGCGTCTAGCTTGGTAATATTATTCTCTTTGAAAAATGGAAGCAAAATTTGTTTTCCGGAATTAGAACTCGGACTCCAAATACCGGCATCAATAAGAATATTTTTACCACCGGGAGTTTGAATTAGCGAGGCATCTCCTTGGCCTACATCAAAAACAATAACCTTCATAGTATCCTTCTCAAAAATAGATACAAAAGTGATAATCTGAATGAGAAGAAGCACGCTTAAAGAAGCACTCATTAGTTTCCATTTTAAAGCCGGATTTCTCCACGACCCGATCATCAAAACAAAGAATCCCCAAAACAAGAACATCCAGGAAGAAGGTTTTGTAACTTCAATCCAAGCCCAGGAAAAAGCAGAAGAAAATTGAACAAAGTCATTCAATATTTCAAGAAATAGTAAAGTAGGATAGTTGATAATAAATCCAAAGGAAGGAAATAACGCGCCAATAATTAATCCCAGCAATGAAAGAGGAACAAAAATTCCTAAAAAAGGAACGAATATAGCGTTTGCCAATGGGCTGATAATTGACACTTCGCCAAAGTAGTAGGCTTGTAAAGGATATAGCCCAAACTGCACTACAAGTGAAATGATTATAACCATGATTGGGGTTCCGTACCATTTAATGCGAATCCAATAAGGAATAGAATTTTGTATAACAGGAAGAACCAGCAGAATAATCAGAACGGCCGAAAAAGAAAGCTGAAAGCCAATTTCGAAAAGTTGAGAAGGATCAAAAACTAGAATAATTAAGGCGGCTACGCCCATCAGGTTAATAGAATTACTACTTTTAGAGAATAATTTACCATAGGTTAAAAGGATAGCCATTACAGAAGCACGGAGAACAGAGACAGAAAACCCTGTAAGGCCTGCATAAAATAATAAAACGAACACAAGAATCGCCAAGCCCATAATACTGCCATGTTTTTTTGTCCAGAAAAAAGGAATTATAAGCCAAAACGGGGCTATTACTAAACCAACGTGTAGCCCGGAAACTGCCATAATGTGAGAAAGACCGGCTCGGGCAAAAGCTTTTTTTGCATCTTCTTCTAACTCATTTTTATGGCCTAAAAGGAGGGCTTTCGCAATCGGAGCGGTGGTTTCATCAAAATTAGTATCAACTAACCGAAGGGCCTTTTTTCGAATTGATATCCAGCTGAAAAAAGTTTGGTCGCTGGTTACACTCATGATGGAATCGGCTCGTACTTGTGTAAAAATATTTCTGGAAGCGAGAAACTTTTTGTAGTTGAAAGTTCCGGGGTTTCTAGGTTCTGAAATCGGAATTATGGTTCCTTGTATTTCAATTATATCACCGAGTTCAATCAATTCATCTATGTCCCAAAGAATTCTGGCTTTAAACTCTTCGGAAGATAATACACCGTCTAATTCAATCTCATCAGTCTCCAGATCCAGGCGTGTTTTTCCGGTACTATTTTTTGATATAGAAACTATTTGCCCTGAAAGGCGAACTTCTTCCCATTCAGAAAGTTGAATAAGCTGTTCGGTATAAGAAGGAGATTTAGTAGCATCAAAGGTGGATAGTGTAAATCCGGACAGAGCTATTATCATTAAAAAAGAGACCGAAGAGTACCGACTTCTTAGGATAGAAATTCTTTTGAGAGCAGAGATTTCTATCAATACATAGGCAAAAGATATTACAAGTAGAGTAATTAGCGCATTGAGAAAAACAATTTTTAAAAAAGTGGAGAGAATGATTCCACTAATAAAAAAGCATACCACTCTAACGGCAGGGTATTGCTCAAAGGGAAATCTATATGTGGATCTTCTTTTCACAGATAGTAAGACAGGTTCAGCTACCTATCCTTACAAAAAAAATTAAAAAGAGGCGAGAGTAAAAAAACGGAAGAAAATTAAAGAATCCTCGGGGAATTAAACCCTAAGAGATTAAATAGAAAAACTGGTTCCGCAACCGCAATCTTCTACGGAATTTGGGTTATCGAAAGTGAATCCGCGTGCATCCAATCCATCGGGATAATCGATCTCAATTCCTTCCAAATACATAAGATGTTTTGGATCCACAATCACTTCAACACCATGATTTTCAAAAACGGAATCGTTTTCAGTGCGGTAATCCAATCCAAGTTTATAACTCAAACCTGAACATCCGCCGCCTTCTACGGCAACACGAAGGTATAAATTCTCGTCCAAGCCTTCTTTATCGATGATGGATTGCACCTGTTTTGCGGCTCTTGATGTTAATGTTACAGGTTCTCCGGTAAGCTCTGTCTTTTCCTTTTCTTGAGTAGATGTTTCTTCTTCATCCACATCAATTAGTGAGGAAATAATATCGTCTAGATTTTCTTCTTGATTTGTCATTGTTCTCCTTATTTAGAACAAGTCAAAATTACGAATTTTTATGCGAAAATGTAACGCATTTCAAATTATCTTGAAATACTCTAATTCGTCTCTTTTTAAGCCTTCACAGGAAAACTCTAAAGCTTCAAGATTCAACTTATATTTTTGATCTATCCATTTCATAATTGTATTGAGATGACGTACCGCTTTGGCTAAATGTTTGTGATAGGTAAAACTTAATTCTCCATCTGACTTAGCATTGTAAAGATATCTTGCTCTTCTTGACAAGATGAATAAGGCTTCATAGCCTACAAATACATCTTCCGGTAATTGAGCTGGAGTTGATATGTTTGCCTCGGGACTGATGACATTAGCCAAGTCTCTGTGGGTTCTGTGATATGTGCCCATAGATTTAAAAACATGTCCATTTATAAGATGAAGAGCCGAATAAAATGAAACTGTTACTTGCCAATCATAGACTTCAGGAAACTGACGATTTATATTTTCTAGAAACCTCAGATTTAGCTTCGCTTGTTCAATATGTCCATCAAAAGAAGACAATTAATCAAATAGAACATGGTAATGTGCCGGTACTTCTAAACGATCACAATCTTCTACAATCATTGACTCGATATGAAACCCATATTCATGAAAAGATGAATTAACTTTTGATTGAGATAAAATAGCTCCTTTTTCTGATGCAAAATCATCATCATTAATTTGTAGCCAAACTAGAATTCTTTCATCAGATGTAGATAAAGCTAATTTTTTGACGACAATTTTTCTCGAAACAAGTTCTTTTAGATAAGCTTCGACAATTTTTTTCACAAAAAATTTAGTACTTCCTTGTCTTGTCTCAGCAAATAGCTTTATTTCCTCACCATTTATTATTTTTTCATAAAAGTCAGCAATATCTTTGGAAGCGGTGCCCGTTTCTAACTGTAATTCATGAGTTCTGAGCTGATGGATTAGAGCTCCAAACCATTCATTGATTTTAGAATCGTTAGTAGTAGAAGTGTTAATTGTTTCCATGACTAAATTTAATGAAAATATTTAAGTAAAATAAATGATAGTTAATTACGAATTTTTATGCGAAAATGTATAATGAACTACACCTTTTTGTTCAAACATATCAAGAACACCGGCGCTTGCCATATCAACCAGAATTCGTTCGGCTCTAAACGTTGTGATATTCGAGATAATAGAGAATCGTTTAATGGTAATATCTCCGTACTCATTCAGAAAACGGAACAATTGCTGCTCCCTTTCCCCGTATTCAAAGGTAACCCCTTCCTGAGAAGTTTTGTTTTTTAAAACCTCTACTCTGTCATCGCTGGCAAGGATATTCTCGTCAGCTTGACGGATATATACGGATCTTTTTCTCTTCCCCTTTACGGCAATCGGCTTTTTTTTAGATTCGGGTACTTCAACAATAAGCACGTCTTTCTTTCCGGTATGCACCAATGCAATATTGATTTTGATAGGCGGAACGCACACATCTTTTGCAGCCTGATTTAACCAAAATTCTTCTTCGTAGTAACTTTCAATACCTACAATGTCTCCATTATCTTCAACTCCGATAAGGATTCTCCCACCAGTTGTGTTCGCAAAAGCCACCATTTCCTTGGCAATTTTCTCGGGGGAAGCGACTTTGTGTTTAAATTCCAGAAAAGAACTTTCTCCTGTCGCTATTAGATTCTTTAAGTCCTTTAGACTTATATCTGAAACAACAATTGAGGCTGAGTGTTGCAAGTAAAATTCGTATTCGTCTTTCATAACTAAGAGAAAGCCTGTATTGTCTGAAAAGGTCTTTGAGATTCTTTATATAGAAATTTCGTCTTTTGCATCTCTGGTCATTAACGCATTCAAAGCATCTTTAGGGTCTTCATTTTCAAATAAAACACGATAAATTGCGGCTGTAATTGGCATATCCACATTGTTTCTATTAGCCCAATCGTACACAGATTTAGTAGTCTTTATCCCTTCTGCCACCATCTTCATGCTTTTAATGATCTCATCAAGGTTTTTTCCTAAACCAATTTGAGAGCCAACGTAACGGTTCCTGCTGTGTTTTGATGTGCAGGTTACGATAAGATCTCCCATTCCGGTTAAGCCTGAAAAAGTTTCTGAATAAGCTCCCATCATAACGCCCATTCTCTTCATTTCATGTAAACCCCGAGTGATGAGTGCTGCTTTTGCGTTATCACCAAGTTCGGCACTATCGATGATTCCGGCGGCAATAGCCATGATGTTTTTTACAGAACCACCAATTTCTACACCAATAATGTCGTTATTTAAATAAACTCTGAACATTGGAGTTAGAAAAGTTTCCTGAATAATTCTGGCTGTACGAGTTGAATAAGAAGCCGCAACTACAGTAGTTGGTTTTAGATGAGAAACTTCTTCAGCATGACTAGGCCCGTATAGTACACCAATGTTATCTTCAAATGTAACGCCTTCCATTACTTCAACCAGAACCTGAGACATGGTTTTAAACGTATCATTCTCAATTCCTTTAGATACAGTAACCAGAATCTCGTGTCCGTCTAAACAAGGTTTGATTTTTGCAGCAACTTCCCTGAGTGTGTGAGAAGGAGTTGCAAAAAGAATCATATCCTGATCACGCAAACAATCCTCAAGATTATCATAAGCTTTTATAGAAGTTGGCAATCTTATATCCGATAAATAAGAAGGGTTTCTGTGATCCTTGTTTATGCTATCTGCCACTTCTTTTTCACGCGCCCAAATCTGCACATTATTGCCTGCGGTATCAAGAACAGTAGCTAATGCTGTTCCAAAACTTCCGGCGCCAATAATTGTTACGTTTCTCATACTTCCACCGTTTCATTTGAAGGCTCGTTTGTTTCTTTTTCATTTTGTTCTTCAGGTTTATTTTTTGAAGAACCGACTTTGCTTTCTGTACCGGCAATAAGCCGTTGAATGTTGGTTTTATGTTTCACAATAATTCCGGTGGCTACAAAAGCGCCAAAAATAACCATACTTCCATCAACTAGTTTTTCCAATCCATATACATATTTCATTATTATTAAACTAACCGGGTAGAAAAATGAAGCTAGCATCGAAGCTAGCGAAACATAGCGGGTAAGCAAAATAGTTGTTAGAAAAATGATGAATGAAATTCCTATAGAGATGGGTTCAATTCCAAAAAGCATTCCACAAGCAGTGGCGGCCCCTTTACCACCTTTAAATTTGGCAAACAACGGAAACATATGTCCTAATACCGCAAAAAGACCACTGCTTATTTTAAGAAAGGCGTCCACTTCCCAGTTTGGTGGCGACAGCGGGCCGGCGAACATACCCCAAGCTAAAGCACTTACCCAATAAGAAGCCACGAATCCCTTCATAAAATCCATCACAAAAACGGTGATGCCTGAAGGCCATCCTAAAACACGAAAAGTATTAGTTGTTCCCGCATTTCCACTTCCATGCTTGCGAACATCAATCCCTTTAAAGAGCTTTCCCACCCAAATTGCGGATGGAATAGATCCTAATACAAAGCTGATCCCTAAAACAGTAAGTGTTGCTAGCATGTTTGTTTGTTTATTTACCTCAAGATACTATCTGAAGTGTGAGAAAAAAACTAAACGTGACGTTCTGCGTGATAAGAAGAACGAACGAGCGGTCCACTTTCCACATGTCCGATCCCTAGTTTTTCACCAATTTCTTTGTATTCAGCAAATTGATCAGGATGTACCCAATCCATAACCTGATGATGCATTTTGGTTGGTTGCATATATTGACCAATTGTAAGTACATCCACTTTATGGTCAACGCAGTCTTGCATAAGCTCTATTACTTCTTCTCTAGTTTCCCCAAGGCCAACCATGATACCGGTTTTTGATCTGATACCGGCTTCTTTAACTCTTAGCAGTAGTTCAAGAGATCTTTCATATTTAGCTTGAGGACGAACGCGCCGGTATTTTCTGGGAACTGTTTCTAGATTGTGGCTTAATACATCCGGAGGAGTATCGATAACGGTTTGTAAAGCATCCCAAACTCCTCTGAAATCAGGAATCAAAGACTCGATGGTAACTCCGGGAATAGCTTCACGAAGAGCAGTGTGAGTAGCAGCAAAAATTGGAGCGCCACCATCTTTTCGGTCGTCTCTGTTGATGGAAGTAAGAACTACATGTTTCAATTTCATTTTAGCAGCAGCATCGGCAACACGAGCGGGTTCATCCCAATCTAATTCCGCTGGTGGCCGTCCGGTTTTAATTGCACAAAACGCACAAGAACGAGTGCACACATCCCCGAGAAGCATAAAAGTTGCGGTTCCTGCACCCCAGCACTCTCCCATATTTGGGCAACGAGCTTCTGAACAAACAGTATTCAGTTTATTCTCATTGATGGTATCCAGCACTTCTTTAAACTTCCCTCCGGAAGGAAGCTTAACCCGAAGCCATTCAGGACGGCGTTGGGTTGATTTCTTTTCTACTACTTGTAGTTCTTTGATCATGATTCTGTTCTAATAAAATTTCAATCTGCTATTGCGAGAGATTCAACGAACGAAGAGAATAAATCTCACGGTAATCTCTTTAATTTAAAAAGTCCCCGGTTGAAGTAGATTGCTTCGTCGAGATAGTTATAAAATTCATTTTTATGAATAGCCTCCTCGCAATTACTCTGCCAAAGTTACAAAAAATTATGCTCTAGTTCAGTTTGGGTGCCGCTTGGTTTAATGCTTATTTCAAAAACATTTTCGAAGTGTTTGACGATCCTTTTTTTTACCTCTTCAGTGTCTACTTCTTTACCTAATAGTTGTTGTAAACTCGTTACCTGTTTGTCTTCAATTCCACAAGGAACAATGTTATTAAAGTATTGAAGATTTGTATTCACATTCAGAGCAAAGCCATGCATAGTAACCCAGCGGGAGCAACGTATTCCCATTGCACAGATCTTTTCTTCTCCGATCCACACGCCGGTGAGGCCGTCAATTCTACCTGCGTCAAAGGCGTAATCTGCACAAACAAGAATAATAACCTCTTCGAGATGGCGGAGATATTTGTGGATGTCGGTAAAATGACGATCTAAATCTAAAATTGGGTAACCAACGATTTGTCCGGGTCCGTGGTAAGTAATATCTCCACCACGATTGGTTTTTACATATTCAGCTTCCAGTTCCTGCAATTCCAGCAAAGATCGAAGCATATTTTCTTCGTCGCCGCTTTTACCGAGCGTATATACATGCGGATGTTCTACAAAAAGGAGTACGTCATTTTTCCGCTTTCCATGAAATTCTCCCAACCGATCCAGCTTTTTTTCACCAATTATTTTTTGCTGAATCTTGTGCTGCAAATCCCAAACTGGCTGGTAGGATTTTAAACCGAGATCGTAAAGTTCGATGGTTTTTTTCATTCAGTTAATGGGTTTTAACGACCCACCCCTTTATCCCCTCCCGTGGAGGGGAACTCTTTAAATAGGTCACAAAAAAACTAAACATAAAATGGCTTCACAAAGAAGCCAAATAGCTTAAGATTGTATCGGCGTAATTAAAAATTCAAAGTAAATCTGACACACCCCTAAATCCCCTCTTTCCGAAGGAATGCCTTTGGCGCAAGAGGGGACTTTTATCAGCGCAAATCACAAAATCAATGTAATCAGCGATCCTATTTCTTAACCGGAGTTCCTAAGTGAACACCTTCATTATACGCTTCAGCTACAGCTTCCATAACCGCTTCCGATAATGTTGGGTGCGGATGCACGGCACTGATAATTTCATGGCCGGTAGTTTCTAAATCTCTGGCAACAACAGCTTCAGCAACCAATTCAGTAACCCCAAACCCGATCATGTGAAGACCTAACCACTCACCGTATTTTGCATCAAACACTACTTTTACAAAACCTGCTTCGTGACCCAGAGCCGTAGCTTTACCACTTGCAGAAAACGGGAATTTTCCAACTTTCACATCGTAGCCTTCTTCTTTTGCTGCGGCTTCAGTTAAACCAACAGAAGCAACCTGAGGCTCACAGTATGTACAGCCCGGGATGTTTCCGTAGTTGATGGGCTTTGGGTTTTTTCCGGCTAATTGCTCAGCAAGTACAACGGCTTCATGAGAAGCTTTGTGGGCTAACCATGGCGCTCCGATAATATCACCGATTGCGTAAATGCCATCAACACCGGTTGAGTAATCAGATTTGTCAACTACAATAGCGCCTTTTTCAACTTTAACGCCAATATCTTCGAGCCCAAGGCCTTCTACATTTCCGGTAACACCAACTGCTGAAAGAACCACATCTGCTTCAAGCTCTTCTTTACCTTTTTTAGTATTCACCGTTACTTTAACGCCAGAGCCTTTTTTCTCCACTTTCTCTACCGTGCTTTCCAGCATTAAGTTCATGCCTTTTTTCTTGTAGATTTTACCAAGTTCTTTTCCAATATCCTGATCTTCAACAGGAACTAATGTCTTTTGAAGTTCCACGATAGTGACTTCTGTTCCCAAAGTATGGTAAAAATAAGCCAACTCAACGCCGATTGCTCCGGCACCAATGATCACCATTTTCTTAGGTTGCTTTTCCATGTTCATCGCCTTTTCAGAATCGATGATCATTTCACCGTCAATCTCAAGATTTGGCAATTGACGCGGGCGAGCTCCAGTAGCGATAATAAAATGCTTGGCTTTGATACTTTCGGTTTCCTTTCCTTTTTCATCGTTTACGGCAAGCTCGGTCTTAGACTTGAAAATACCTGTTCCCATGAACACGTCAATCTTATTCGCTTTCATGAGGAATTGAACCCCCTTATTCATTTTGTTGGCAACATCACGGCTACGTTTAATCATACCGCCAAAATCAGCTTTCGCATCTTTTACAGTGATTCCATAATCACCGGCATGCTGAATAGATTCCATTACTTCTGCCGAACGCAAAAGCGCTTTCGCTGGAATACATCCAATATTCAAGCAAACACCACCCAGATGTCTTTTTTCTATGATTGCGGTTTTAAAACCAAGTTGTGATGCACGGATTGCAGCTACATATCCGCCGGGACCCGACCCGATTACACATACATCAAATTCTTTTGCCATGATTTCCTTTTGATAAAATTAATTTTTCACTGACGATATACTGAACCTAATTCAGCATGTTAAAGTTCTATCTTTCAAGTGAATTAATTGTCGATTTCCTGAAAGCCTTTAAAGGTAAGGGTTTTTGTATTGAAGTTCGAGTAAGAGGGGTTAATTCTTAAGTGTTACCCTTTCCACCTTGCAGGATTTCTACGATGATGCAAAATAGCGGTAATTATAATTCTAGAATCTGTTTTAATAAAGAATAGACTAAAAACCTGAGTTTAGCCTAAAATATAGATCATAAACAATTAAGAAACAAATATTTATTTTACGGTCGATAGTCGCGTTAACTTACTTTTGTACCGACAAAAGTAACAATGCCTTTGGCAATCCGCCAATTGGCGGGAAACTCCCGGCTATGAACATTGGTCGGCGTGAGGAACAGTGTTGCTGAATAAATCTCATGGTCTTCGTTCTTTCTTGACAGTTTTCTGAATCGAGCCCGCCTTCGCCGAAGCTACGCGCAGGCAGGCCTGTAGAGATTTATTCCTCCATTCGGCCACGCAAACTTGTTCACCCACCTGTTCGCCGAAACAGTTAGTGTAGGCGGGCTTTCTCCGACCACCGTTCAAAGGCCGAGTAATTAGAAGCCTTTTAGACAAGCATCATCGATATCTAGTCAACAAAAAATGTATGTTCTTATATCGAATTGAGTTTAAAAGAAAACGGGCCAAATAAAGCCCGTTGAGTTAATTCTGTTACTTTTGGAAATTGCAACGAGGAATCATTTAATCTTTTTAAGACATCATCGAGATCAGATTCAAATCTCTCTGCGAGATATTTATCAATTTCTGAGTACCATTGATAAGCTTCTTTATAATCCAGCCTGGCTTCTTCGGAGAATTGAACAGTCATGACTAATGATTGATAGACTTTTTTACCTCTTCCCAGGAATGATATTTCTGATCATTTGAATGATATAACTCCTCTCTTTCTCGGATTATGTTTAGCTGATCCTCGGAAAGAGGTACATCTGAGTGTTTAAGGCTATTCCACAAAAGTTCTGTAGCCGAAAGTTTTTCTTCAGGAGAAAGAGATTTTAATTCTTTGATTAATCCTTTTTTCATTTCAATAATTACTTAAAATCTAAGTTATGAATCAAGCAGATTTGAATAATACTTTAAATACAATTTCATTATACTCAGGAAATCATTTACAGATCAAGACGGTACCATACTTATGATACGATCAGGCTTAAGAAAGGGAACAGTTGTTCTCCTTATTATTTTTGGATGGACTTTACAAGCAACAGCGGCATCAAACTCAGATGAAGAGTATAAAACTAAGTTGATAGAGTATTTCCAGAAAAAAGGTGTGGATATAAAGCCTTATTTCGAAGATTCCAGGTTTAAACTAATAAACGGAATCACAGAAAAATTCACCCACTCAGCAGAAGTGAAGATTGATAGCTTTGAAGAGTACCAAAAGGTGTTGGGCTATGAGAATAAGAAAAATAAGATTTCAGCCTTTTACGAAATCCACAAAGAGGATCTTGTCAAAGCCGAAAAAGAATACGGTATTCCAAAAGAAATAATTATAGGCATATTAGGAGTTGAATCGGAATTCGGTAAATATGTAGGAAAGTACAATCCATTTAATGCGTACGTTTCGATGATTGCCGAAGGTCACCGTGCAAAATTTGCTCTCGCTCAACTCGAAGAACTCATAGAATGGGCAGATAAAAGAGAAGTTGATATTTTAGCTTTGAAATCTAGCTATGCCGGGGCAATGTCGTATGCGCAGTTTATTCCATGGTCGCTTAACCGCTGGTTTATTGGAAACGATCTGTATAATATGACCAACAATATTTATTCTGTGGCAAATTACTTAGCTCATTACAAAGAAGTAACAGGAAGTGTTGAAAAAGCTATTCTCAGATATAATAACAGCGAGCTGTATCAACAAGCGGTTTTGGGACTGGCTGAAGATGCGAAAGAATTAATTACTAGATCTTAGTCCAGCTCCTTCGTCATGAACCACCATTTTGGTTCGCCGTACTCAAATCCTTCTCTTTCATAGAGATTCTGTGCAGGATTATCTTCGCGAACTTCAAGCGTAATTTTTGAACAACCCATTTTTTCGGCTTCCTCTTGCACGGCATCCAGTAACTTTGTTCCCACGCCCATTCCACGTGCCTCGGGATGAACAGCTACGTCATGGATCTTAAATGTTTTGCTAGCCGTGAAAGTTGAATAACCAATAAAGCAAGTAACGATCCCAAGTACCTTTTCTTCATGATAAGCCATATAGGTCATCGTAGTTGGGATTTTCTTCATTTCAGCGATCATATCTACTCGAACTTCTTCGCTGAGTGCTTCATCCTGACCCATAGGATCTTTAGCAAACAAATCTACGATATTTACAATATCAGCAGCATGTTTTGGGTTATCCAGATCGGCTTTTATAATTTTTACTTGCTCGGAAACCTTCGTTTCAGTAATCACTTTTAGTATAAATACATTAACTTTATTGCGAACTTTAAACTATGGACTTTTAACTGGCTTTTAAAGTCGAAATGTAGATCTTTACAAAATAGCTATATCATTAATAATATGGAACAAATTTCATTTACAACACTTTAACTAACTATGAATAATTACAGAACAATTTTTGGGGCTTTTCTACTAACATCACTATTTATGCTTAGCTGTGGAGGCGATAATGGCGAAAACGGTGGTGGTGAAAATGAATTCTCCAGTACACAAGGTGTTGGGAAATCTTCAACGGAATTCCTGACCGCAAATAATTACAATGCCTTGACTATTGAAGTTGACTATGTAGAAGGGTTTCGACCTACACAATCTGCATTAAATAATTTGAGAGCATTTCTTCAAGCACGATTAAACAAGCCGGGCGGAATTTCTATTGCTATAGACGATGAAATACCTATACCCGGAAAATCTCCATACACATCTCAGGAAGCTTTTGACTTAGAGAAAGAACATAGGGATACTTATACAGAGGGTAATAATTTAGCAGCGTATTTTATAATTCTGGATGGTCAATTTGAGCAAGAGAATGTTCTGGGCTTTGCGTACTTCAATACTTCAATGGCGTTACTTGGTGGAACTATTGAGAATAATTCAGGCGGTTTTAATCAACCAAGTAGAGAAACTGTGGAAACAGCAGTCCTTCAGCACGAATTTGGTCATATTTTAGGCTTAGTCAATAAAGGAACGCCTGCTATTCAGGATCATGAGGACGAAGCAAATGAGGCTCATTGCAATGTAGAAAGCTGCCTAATGTATTTTGCCGTTCAAACGTCAGATTTTGTTGGGAATTTAATGGGAGGAAATGTTCCTGAACTTGATGCACAATGCATTCAGGATTTAAAAGCTAATGGTGGAAAATAATTCAATTATCAATGTTTCAATTAAGAATGCTGCAATTGAACATTGAAACATTCTTAATTGCTCATTGAATTAGCCTTGCTTGAATTTAAAGAGATTTTCTGCGCCTACTTTCTCTTCTGCTTGATTTAGTGCATACATCGACTCAAACAATACGATCGGATTTTCTTCCATGTCTTTGGTTACATGTGTAGAGTAACTCGCCTCTAATTTTTTTATTACTACCGGCGCATCATTTGGCAACCATCTGGCACAGTAATAAGAGACAGGAGTTTTAACCAATTCCACACTGTATTCTTCTAACATTCGATGTTCCACAACTTCAAACTGAAGCACCCCAACGGTTCCGAGTAGAAGTTCATTTCCTACACCATTTGGTACTTCAAAAACATGAACTACGCCTTCCTCAGAAAGCTGTCTAAGTCCTTCGCGGAGTTGCTTTCTTTTGAAAGGATCTTTAGTAGCTACTTTTTGGAAATGCTCCGGAGTAAAAAGTGGAATCACATCAAAACGAACTTCATTTTTTTCAAAAATAGTAGTTCCAATTCTGAAATCTCCCGGATTGAAGATCGAAACAATATCACCGGGATACGCTTCTTCCATCAACTGACGTTCATCGCCCATTAATGTATGCGGAGTAGCCAATTTGATTTTCTTTCCGGTATCGGAGATTACCACATTTTGTCCACGTTTGAATTTCCCTGATGCAATCCGAATAAAAGCGGCGCAATCTCTGTGCCCGGGATTCATGTTTGCCTGCATCTTAAAAATAAATCCTGAAAATGCATCATCAATTGAACGTTCTCCTCCATCAGAGTGCTCGTACATTTGCGGAGATGGAGCCAATTTGTGAAAATAGTTCAGAAACACATCAAGCCCAAAATTGTTCAGTGCTGAACCAAAGAAAACCGGAGTTACTTTACCTGTGCTGTACAACTCTTTATCCATATTTGGATACATATCTTCAATCAGCATCACCTCTTCCCGAAAAGCATCTTTTTCCATATCAGAAAGATTACTTTGTTCGAGCGCTTCTTCAACAGACATTATTTCTGTAATGGCTTTTTTAGTTCCGTGCTCAGACTTTTCATACACGTGAACATTTCCACCAATCACATCATAAATGCCTTGAAATTTTTGCCCATAACCTAAAGGCCAACTTGCCGGAACGGCTTCAATTCCTAGTTTTGATTCCACATTACTCAAAACTTCAAGTGGATCCATACCGGGACGATCGCATTTATTTACAAAAGTGATAACGGGAACTTCACGGAGCTTACAAACTTCAAAAAGTTTTTCAGTTTGTTCCTCAACGCCTTTAGCAACGTCAATCACCATCAACCCACAATCGGCTGCTACCAAAGTACGGAGCGTATCTTCAGAGAAATCCTTGTGACCCGGAGTATCGAGCAGATTGTACTTGATGCCGTCTTTCTCGAACCGCATTACGGAAGAAGTAACCGAGATACCACGTTCTTTTTCAATCGCCATCCAATCGGAAGCAGCGTGATGCGAAGCTTTTCTGGCACGAACTGACCCTGCCTCATGAATAGCTCCGCCATAAAGCAGGAGTTTTTCAGTAAGTGTTGTTTTACCCGCATCCGGGTGAGAGATAATTGCGAATGTACGTCTTCTCTTTGCTTCTTTGAGAATAGGAGAGTCGGCAGTTGCCGTTGTTGACATGGATGATTGCTTTGCTTTGATTTTCCTGAAAATACGGTTTACTACACTTTTTTACCTATTCTAATGTTGATTGATTATTTTGGCTAAAAGACCGCAAATTATGGTACGCCAAAATCTTTTATTTATCGTCCTTTTGATTCTTACAGGAGCAACGAATGCTCAGGTCATAGATGATAGTTCCATTGAAAAAAATCAAAATGGAGATTATGATTTCGTAGAAGGAAGGTTTGTAGCTTATCTGGCGGACACGGTCTCCCCGACCTTTATTTATGATCAGTTTCAACAGCTGGGAATAATAATTCTGGATGAAGATATTGAACCTTTGTTGATTGCTTTAGTAAACACGCCTTCAAGCGAACGGTTAGAAGAGATGGAATCGCATAAAAATATTGTTGGGATATATAGAACAACATTAGCGAAAGAGCGTGAAAGGCTGGAATATGAATTGTCTGACCCGGCACTAAATGCCAAACAAAAGAAAGCAATAAGGCAACTTCTAACAATGCCACAAGAAGATTATATACTAGAGTTCGACTATTCGGTGGATATTAAAAAGGCGCAAAAAGTGATGGGAGAATTCAGAGATGTTGCCTACAAAATTTTCCGAAACTCTTTACGAACGGTTACTCTAAAAGCAGAGCCGGGAAATGAGCCCTTGTTGATGGATAAAGTGGAACAACTCTCTTTTGTTGAAAGCACTGCTATGATTGGGGCAATAAAATAAGTGCTTAAATTTAATTAGCTCAAAATAGATTGACAATTTCAGGATTTCGTTTATATTACATAATTATAAACGAATGTTTTTCTTATGCGAAATTTTATTTTTATAACTTTATGCGCCCTGCAATTACAATGTTTTAATTTTATTGGTGATAAATGTTCAAAGGGATTATTTGAATTGAAGGACAGAGTAGGTGATTACGAATTCTCTGAAATCCCGGATATGAATATTGCAATTAAAGATACACTCTGGATAAATCCTACAAGTTATAATCTAGCATATAATGCCTGTGATTATTTTTATGGAGATTTCTACCCCGATTTAGGGATAAGCAATCCTGAAATGATTTCGGTTATTAAACTTGATAGTTATTTTGCTTTAGTTGGTAAAAAAGCAGGGACAACTAAGGTTAGGTTCTTTGGAGAAATAAGCTTGAGGAGAAATGGGGAAGATATCCTTATTAAAGAATCTATGGAGATGAATATTACAGTGAACAAAAAAAGTATTTTCCCGGAACCCGATACATTACGACCAGAAACAGCTACAAAACCCACCTTTGCTATTGATGATATTTTGATTGAAAAAGGGCGTTCAGATAACTGGCTAAGATTAAAGATAGAAAAAACTCCTGAATTAGTTAATGAAGCAAGAGACTGGGGAGACATGAATTATATATTTTCGAACAGTTTTCATCCTGACAGTGCACAAACCAGTACTTTTGAGGATGATCAAGGTTATGATTCATTCTCATTTGAAATGGATTCGGCATACAGCCATATTATTGGAATGCTTAACATTGGTAATAACAGTTCTTGGGATCCAGAAAAAGAAGAGAATATCCCAGGTATAAATAAAAGTACGGGTAGAACTTTTTACATCCGAAGTTATCCTAAAGAAGCACCAGTATCTGATCGAACTTTTGAGCTTGTTATCAAGAATTAATTTAGGCTAGATATGAGCAAATTATTTTATTCAATTCTGTGTATAGTTTTTATAGGAATTTTTTGTGCTAACAATATAAAAGCCCAGATTCAGAATGAAGAAACTATCCAAAGAATAGAACCTGGACAGTACAAGTTTGCAAAAGGTGCGATTGAAGTATTTTTTGTTGATACCGTATCAAAAGAATTTGCAGAATTTAAAATAAGAGAAACAGGCTATGAAATTATTTCAACTAATATTAGCCCGATTAGTTTTTTTGTGTCCGGGAAAAAAGGAGAGTTAGATATTTCAGATTTAGAGGAGAACCCTCTTGTAGAATCAATAATTATGCGACCCGGCATATATGATTCAATGGCGGTTGAAGAGATGATTATTCGCCAGAAAATGAACGAAGAAGAGGCCGAGAGATCCAGAAAAAGATTCCGAAGCTTAATGGAAAGAGTTACAGGAACTGTTCTAATGCATTATTCGGTCACAGAAAAAATGGCGGATAAATTCTATCAAGAGAATAAAAAGTATAATCTACAACCAAGAATGTTTATACCAAGAAGCATAACTGTTAAAACAATTCCGGGAAAAGAAAATGAAGCGATGAGAGCGTTAAAAAAGCTCGATATAGTAGAATATGCTGCGTATATAGCTTTGATAGATTAAGGCTTCAACAAAACCTTCAAACACTGATCTTTTTCTTCGTCAAAGAAACGGTACGCCTCAACGCCGTCTTTCAGATCAAAAGTGTGAGTTATAACGTCAGTAAGGTGTAACTTACCTTTTTGTACCATCGGAATTAGTTTTTCAGCATAGTAGCGGGATGAACATCGCCCGGCTTTCAGTGTGATATTTTTGTCGTACATATCCGGTGGTGAAAAAGGAAGCTGGTCTCAATCTGATCCTATTGTTCTCATATCTGCAAATAAGCTTACGCCTACATGTGAGGCGACAATATGACAATAACTCTATTTAACTTCCCGAATTGGATATAACTTTGCAGCCCGAAAAGATTATGGAAAGAACGATAATGAAGAAGGTGGAGGGCTTGGACTTGGTTTAGGATATTCAAGAACTAGTTTCTTAGCTAGTGTCTGTAAGAAAACTAAAAAACAGGAGTTTTGATACTGTTAA
>TARA_R110002110_G_scaffold6936_3_pt1 | contig 33708 bp, 40 predicted proteins | sample TARA_R110002110 | Tara Oceans TARA_R110002110 (sample SAMEA4397330) | marine metagenome | biome: Polar Biome; feature: [SRF] surface water layer (ENVO:00010504); material: water (ENVO:00002006), including particulate matter (ENVO:01000060) such as... | depth 5 m | reverse complement strand
TTTGTACTGATTTTTTGATGACACAGATTTCTATATTATTAAATCCGCTAAGCAGTTTTAAACACTATTTTAATGAATATGATAACATTAAACAAAACACTCCAACAATCACAGTAATCCAACCATCCATAAAAATCCGTGGTTCGCACTTTTTCCTCATGTTGAACCGCAGATTTTGTACTGATTTTTTGATGACACAGATTTCTATATTATTAAATCCGCTAAGCAGTTTTAAACACTATTTTAATGAATATGATAACATTAAACAAAACACTCCAACAATCACAGTAATCCAACCATCCATAAAAAATCCGTGGTTCGCACTTTTATGTTTCTTTTAACTAACACCCACCCTCGTTTTTCCCGTTAATAACTGCTGCTTTAAACCCTTTTTTTGTTTTTGATAAACTTGTTTAATTTTCTTCGCCACTTCAATTTCATTTTCTAAGCCCGAAAGAATTATGACTATTTTTTCTTGTTCTTTAATTGAAGGAAGGGAAACTCTTAGGGATTGAAAATTAGACTTATTTAATATCGGAACTGCCTGTTTACCAGCTAATAATTTAATTCTTTCTGAAATTCTTGATAGTTGGTAATAGAAAAACTCATTCAGACAGATATTTTCACCGGTTATAATCGCATGTATTTGTTGATTAGTTGTCAAATCAACTCCAGCTATCGCCGTTTTACCTATTGTTGATCCAATTGAAACAAATAATGTTGCACCTTTAGGGATCTTTCGACCATCTTCAAATCCTTCTTTTGTAAGAGTTTTCTCTGTGATCTTTATGTATTTAACATTTCCCATATCCGAAGGAGAAACAAACAAATAATCTCCTTCATAAAATTTTGGCTCATTTGTACGTGGCGTAGAACCAGTAACTACATTACTAAATGACTTAATTGGTTTTGATTTCCACTCCCCCTCAAATCCATCAAATCTTGTTTTACCGGTAAGCAATTGCTGCATCAAGCCCTTTTTTAGCTGTTCTTTTTTCTGAATAAGGGCTTCGGTTTTCTGAATGGCTTCATCCCATATAGAAAGTATTTCGGCAATCTTTTTTTGCTCGGGGAGGGGTGGGAGCGATACTCTGAGACTACCTAAAGATTGTTGGTTAATATTTGTATTCGCGCTCGTTGTACTTTTTGACTTTAATCTGTAGCGAAAACTTGGCTCGTTAAAGCAATACTTCTTGTACCCATTATCTAGGAATCCTTTTTCTCGAAATCTTATTATAAACCCACTGTATGTTACATTTTCAACATCTTGATCTACCAAAGCTGCAAGACCAACACCTGATGGCTTAACAGAGGAACGAACGAATAATACATCTCCTTTCTTTAAACCATACTTTTCTATATCACTTGGGTTTGTTTCTACTAGCCCCAAGTCATTGAAGTCAACGGTTGTCGTATCAAAAACATCCATTAGATTTACAAATGGTAAACCACTTCCATAGTCTTCTTTTTCTTTGTTCATTCCATTCTTAAACCAGCCTATTTCCAACATCTTTTTCACTTCCCACTCCTCAGGAATCCACCCAAGTTTGGTTTTTTTGTAGCCGGGTTTTTTATTCATTTTTCCCAAAATCGTACTCCTTTACACTCATTTTTTATCGCTTCCCGAATCTGGATAACCAATTTCTTTTGTTCTTCTTCTAAAATTAGCTGATTGAAATCCATATGTTCTATTATGACCTTAAATTTTCAATTTCAGCAATAGTAGTATTAACATGATCTAAACCATATAGCAGCGATTGTTCATTTATTTTCATCCAATTAAATAATTCTAGGGTCAGATTATAATGTTGACTTGCATAGGTGGTATCAATTTCAGCATAACCTAGTTTAAAGCATACTGCTTCATGATGTGCAATTCTATTTCTTAGGTTATTAATTTTTTCCAGTTGCCGAAATACATATTTGTTGTCATACTGAATAGCAGGTGAACTTTTAGGCTTAGCTGGAAACATTTTCAGCAATTTCTTGCCGGCTGCACTAAACTGTGGGCTCGCATATAAATATCTCCAAAAGCCAAAGTCCATTTCTGCTACCAACTTTGGATGTATATAATCAGAACCAAGGCTCTTCAATTTTCTTCTAATTATCTTAGAGGTACCTTTACATTTTCTAGTTGAGAAAAAACCTCTTGAAGAAACAGACTTTTTCAACCATTCACTTCCATGCTCTTTCACATACAAATCGTTAATTGCATTTCTTAAAGAAACTTCGAAACAACTTATAATAGTGAACAACTCTTGAGATAATCTGAGATTACGACGATACAATGTCATAGCTTTTCTGCTATCATTACCAACTGCAATCAGGTAACGATTCATTCTAGGAGTCGACATTATTTTTTGGAACTCAGAGTACTTCATCTATATGTGTTTATGTTTAATCAAAAATAATTTTTATTTAATCGTAAATTTTTTCTTATATTTCAATCACATTATTCCCGGTAGCCCCTGAAGAAATTCAAGCTGTCGGGTTTTCGTTTTTTAGGGCTATGCTACTTTTCTAAAGCCTTGGTTGTCAAGTAATCCTTTACAACTAATCATCTCAAAACCCCAATTCTTTCAAATATTCATCCATTTTGCCTCGTACTTCGGTCAGCTCTTCTTCCAATGTTTCAATTTCTTGCTGCACAGCTGAAATATCCACTTCCTCTTCCTCTTCAAACGTATCTACATAGCGGGGAATATTCAGATTGAATTCGTTTTCTTCTAATTCATCCGGCTTTGCTACGTAGCTGTATTTATCTTCGGTGGTGTACGCTTGGTAGGTAGTTGTAATGCGCTCTAAATCTTTTTCCCGAAGCGTGTTTTGCTTTTTCCCATCCTGATAATTGCTGCTGGCATCAATGAACAGAATGTCTTTCCTATCGCGCCTTTTCTTAAACACCAATAAAGCAGCCGGGATGCCTGTCCCAAAGAATAATTGGCTCGGTAACCCTATTACCGCATCTAAGATATTCTCTTTAATAAATTGCTCCCTGATCTTTGCTTCTCTGCTTCCCCGAAATAACACTCCGTGCGGAACCACTACTACCATTCGTCCATGTTCGTTCAGGCTTTCTACCATGTGGGAAATAAAGCCGTAATCGCCTTTGGTTTTGGGTGGAATTCCTCGCCAAAATCTGTTGTATTGATCATTTTCAGCTTCATCTTCTCCCCATTTTTTGAGCGAAAAGGGAGGGTTGGCTGCAACCACATCAAACTTCATCAACTTGTCATCGGTGGTAAGCTTGGGATTTTTGATGGTATCGCCCCATTCAATACGAGCGTTATCAATATCGTGCAGAAACATATTCATTTTACACAGCGCCCAGGTACTTCCGTTGCTTTCTTGTCCATACACCGAATAATCCCGGTTGCCCACTTGCTTCGCCAGTTTAATCAATAAAGAACCAGAACCACAGGTTGGATCATACAGACGCTCTTTTTCTTCCGGCTTGAGTAATCGAGCCATCAATTCAGATACTTCCGAAGGCGTATAAAATTCGCCTCCCTTTTTACCGGCATCCGAGGCAAAACTTTGGATCAAAAACTCGTATGTGTTTCCGATTATATCTGTGCTGCCCACTTTTGAAGGGCGAAAATCCAACACAGGGTCACTGAAATCTTCTATCAAGCTCTTCAGTCTCGAATTTCGATCTTTTGTTTCGCCTAAAGCCGTTGTGGAATTAAAATCAACATTTCTGAATACGCCTTCTAATTTCTCTTTATTGTTTTCTTCAATGTCGTGGAGTGCTTTGTTAATGATTTCTCCAATATTCGGCTCGTTTCTTTTTTTGTAGAGATGTGTGTAGGTACAGTGATTAGGCAACACAAACCGTTCACGTTTAAGCGCCCTCTCAATGCGTACTTCATCTCCTTTATATTGTTTTTCAAGTTCTTCAAGTCGATCTTTTCGTAAATCAGACAAATATTTGATAAACAGAAATACAAGGATATAATTTTTGTATTCTGATGGATCCACCACTCCACGAAAAGTATCGCAGGCACTCCATGCCGTTGAGTTGATTTTCTTTTGTAATTCTTCTTTGTTCATTCTATTAATTTTTTTGTTACCGCCTCTGTTAATTTCTTTCGTGCATCCCCTAATTGATACATCTTCTTTTGCTCTTCTTCTTGTAATTTTTTCAGATCAATTATTTTTTGTTGCGTTTCAATATCGGGCAATTCAACATACAAACCCCGAAGAAACTTGATGGATAGAGATAAAATATTTGTACCCGTTGCCGCCGATTCTAATTTCCATTTTGTATGCGGCAAATTAAAATACCAGTGTACATATTCCGGCAACACGTCTCTTTCCTTTATTCTAATAACGAAAAGTGAAGAACTTGCCACAACCCCGTTTCTAAATTCATCTGTTATAATTGCGGATGAGAATTTCTGCCCTTTTGCAGGAAGAACAAGATCTCCTGTTTCTAAAAGGTTCTCTGTTTCAGCAAAATGATCTTTGACATAAACCATCTGTTCCGTATCGATTCTCCCATTAGAAGTAATATTAGAAACTCTTAAATAGGGTAAGTTTCCATTTTTGAACGACTTTATAGCCGTACCAAAGTGTATTTCTGCGATATTTTGTAAATTTTCTGTCATTATAGAACATCTACAAAGTAATTTATTCTCACATGATATCAAAACATATTTTTTTGTAGAGCTTCTACATTTTAGAATTTAAAGAAATCAAGCACAACTAAGATGTCGTAGCGATACTATTTTGCAGACTCATAACTCTGAGTGGCAAAGACTTCATATCCGGATAGTTAAAGTACGTAACCATTTCAATGATCCATATTTCTGCATCCACAGAGATAACTTTACGATATATTCAGCTCGCTCTGAAGATCCAGATCTACCCGCAACGTTTTATCTAAGAAGTTCATAGATTTGTTTGGCTATAGAGTTCTAACTGTTATTTTCTTCCTTAATTAATTGAATCTATTTGAAAAGCTTAGCACAAAATCATTATCCAAGATATATTTTCAGAGATGGCATCAAATTACTTTGGAATCCTATTCTGAAAAAAGCTTTCGTTGATCGTCCGGAAGAAAGAGTGCGCCTACAGTTAATTGAGTATTTAATTCTTGAAGCCGGGTTTTCATCTTCACGAATTTCGTTTGAATCTCCGGTGAATCTACCCAGAGACAAATCTGCATCCCGAACAGATGTCGTTTGTTTTGACAAAGATTTCAAGCCTTTTTTATTAATCGAGTGTAAAGCGCCTGAAATAACATTAACAGAAAAAGCGTGTGTCCAAATTGCTCGCTATAACCAAAAAGTAGGCGCTCCTTTACTTCTTATCTCGAATGGATTAGAAGATTTTTGGTTTTCATCTAAAAAAGATGAGAGTCAAAACGTACCTAAAATTCCTTCTGATTTCAGTTCAAAAAAAGAACTAACTACTGACTTTGACTATTGGTGCAAGCATGGTTTTGCGGGCTCTAAATCAAATCCCAAAACAAGAAAGTGGATTCTGGAGAGTTGTGAATTTCTTTTTAATACTGAAAAAGATTCATTCCCAAGATATTTCAAATTCGAGGGAGCTCCTCCTGAGTTTTATATGGCTAACTACTACAAGGTTTTTGAAACTGAAAATCTCAAAAAATTAGCTGTTTCACTTACTTCTACTCCGTTCGGTGCTACTAAATTAAATTGTGTGTTGAATAAAAACGGAATTAATACAGCACTGCTTTCATGTTCGCTGGATCTTGTTGTAGCCGGTGATGTAAATAATACAGTTCTTCGATCAGAGTCAGGTATTTCTCAAATTAACCTGTCTGATGAAATTGGGTTTAATATTGACACACCTCTTAACCAGCAGTTTCTGAGAATGAGTGATTTTTTATCAAAGTTCTAAATTTTGATCCTGATTTTTTCTACTATTCCTGAAATTAAACAAACATTATGGCGGGCTATTCTGCAACTCCTTTATTAAAAAAGCTGAGTTCCCCCAAAGGCATCCCTTTGGGAGAACTTAATCCACGGGATTTCTCCCACACGCCCCTCAAGCGTGCGCGTCTACCAGTTCCGCCCCGTGAGCTTATCTTTTCTGATTGGAGTTTTCAAGGGCGCCTAAATATTCTCTACCAACTCCAGACGTTAAATATCTTTCATATCTACGTGCCTCTATCCGGGTTTTAAACTCTTTGGTATGAATTAATCTAAAAGGAGTGTAAGGCTTAGTGGCTTTATTTTGCGCTTTTTTGTGGCGAGCAATTCTGATCTTTGGTTGAGAGGAAAGTCCAATATATCGATACTTTCTTGCGATGCTTGATATAGCATACACGGTAAACATTACGAATAATAAAAAACCCGTTTCAAAATTGAAACGAGCTCAATCAAAATTTGAAAACAGCTTTAACTATTTCGCCATCTGTTGAAGTAAAATAAACCAGCTCTCGCTCTTTATCAAAAGCAAATCCTGTGAAATATGATTCTGAATCAGGTAAAGTATAAATAGAATCGGTATCTCCGTTAGAGTCTATTTTAACTATTAATTGCGGCTTGTCTTTGGTCTTTTTTGTTAACAAATACACGCTTTCATTTACCACATTCAAATCATAAATATAAGTGATTGCAATAAGCCTGCCCTGAATTCCTTTGTTAGCTTCAACCAACGAATCAAAAATTTCTTCGTTGTAGGGCAGTTCTATTGACTTCTCCCAAATCAAATCTCCCGACAACGAATATTTCCGAAGCTCGCTATACGAATCTAAAAAAGCGTAGATAAATTCATTTTCATGAAACAAAGTTGTAAAATTTTTAAAAATGCTTGGAATCTCTCTATTAGACAGAGCCTTTATTTCCTTTTGTAAATCTACTACTTCTACAGGTTCTCCCTTAGCTTCTCCAAAATATAGAGTGGAATCATTAGTTAAGTTTACTATCTCTAATAAATGGTTATTTAAACCTGACGCATTTGATACATAGGTCTGATCAGCTAGTAATACAATATTTCTTTTAGCCGATTTAGTTTCATAGCTATAACTGTCTATGAAGGAGCCCTCATTATCAAATTTTATTACCTTGTATTGATTTACATCAATAATGTTAATTGCGTTTCCGACAAATTGAATATCCAAAGGCATTACAAACTCTCCGGGACCTTTTCCTTCTCGACCAAATTTAGATTTTAGTTCCCCATTTGGTTTTAGTATTAGCACTTCTTTCCGGCTACCATCTATTGTAACCACATTCCCATTCTCCATAACATTAATAGCAGATGGTTGTACTAAACCGTGTGAGTCAAAATTTGCCGCAACTTCCGGTTGATCAATTTTGATTTGTTGAATTTCAGGCTTTTTCTGTTCTTTTTTCCCTGAATCACAACTGATTAGTAAGAATGATAAAAGCAGTAATAGATAGGTATTGTTTGAGTATAAAGTTTTCATGAGGATAATATACTATTAAAATAGTATTACGCAAACAAGTGTTAATACAGTCCAAAAAAGCTAGATTTTGGACTCATTGTAATTCAATGTCTTTCTTTTACACCACCGAGACAAGGGGTTGCAACCCCTTGTCTCGGTGGTGTAAAAAAAAAGCCCGCTCCAAAACAAAACCTGGCTTTTTAAAAGTGCTCACGAGAAGAGTCGAACTTCCACGGGATTTCTCCCACACGCCCCTCAAGCGTGCGCGTCTACCAATTCCGCCACGTGAGCTAGTAGGGCGACAAAGATACCATTACATTCAGAAAAAAGCATTAGAAGATTAATCATTCGGTGTTAAAGTGTTAGGGTGAAAATTTCTAAAGAAATGCCCTAACACTATAACACCTTCACACCGTGATGCCTTTGTAATTTCGTGGCAATAAAAAACCCACTCTGAAGATTATCAAAGTGGGTTCACACTCAGCACTATTTTTTTAAATAGCACTTCAGGTGTAGGCGAATCTATTTATACATGCTACGGAATCACTAAAGCACAAAAGTTAGTGGCAGCAACTATAAATAGGACGATTCATTCTACTCTGAAGTTTGAAATCAACATTCGATATTGAATATTCATTATTCAATATTCCTTAACCTTACTCTTCCTCAAGCTGTCTTCTTGCGTAATCGTTATCAGGATCAATTTTAAGCGCCTGCTCGTAATACGTAGCTGCTTTATCAGGCTGGCCGCCACGCTTGATCATATCTCCCATTAAGATCCAATTTTCAGGATCTTGTGGAGCTTTTTTGATCCGTTCAATGGTATAAGGAATAGCTTCCGCTCCTCGTTCTGTCATCAGCATCAACATCACTTTACTTCGGTGAGCGCCTGCAAAGTCACCCAGTTCAATAGCCTTATCAAAGTCCTCTTCCGCACCTTCCAACTCTTCTTTATTCATGCGAATATTTCCGCGTAAATTATAGTAAGCTGCTATTTCATCATCCAGCTCAATAGCTTTGTCGATGTTTTTTAAGCTAAGGTCAAACTGTTCTAGTTGTTGAAAAATTAGCGCTTCTAAGTAATAAGCTTCGTGAGATTCTTCGTTTTCTTTTTGAAGTTCTCTGGCAATGTCCAGTGCATGATCAATATCTTTGTCTTGCAGTAGTTCGAAACCGTGATTTAATTTCTCTTCGAAATTCATGGAGTTTATTTGTCTTTATTGGTTATATCTTCGTAGTCAGCATCTTCAATCTGGTCGATGTTCTTTCTTTTATTTTTCGACTGAGTATTCCCAAAACCCTGAAAAGGATTGAATTGGCTGTTTTTCTTTCGGGAAGGTAAAAACATTCGGTTCACGTATCTTAAAAAAAGTATAAAACCTACAATAAGTAAAAACTTAACTAACATAATTAAGGTGCTATATGAATATGTGTGTTTGAATGTAACGGCATCTCAAAAATTTGTTGTTCAATATAGTATAGATGCTCTTTATTGTTAACAAAATCTATTGCCGAAGCATTTATTGTTATAAGCGGAGATCTGGTATAATGATAGAAAAAATGATTATACGCATCATTCAATTCTTTCAGATAATCACGAGTTATATGTTGCTCGTAATCTCTACCTCTTCGGTTTATGTTATCCATTAGTCGATCTACCGAGGATTGTATAAAAATAATGAGATCCGGCTGAGGAGCGATTCCTTGCATGATATTAAAAATACTATCATACAAAGCCATTTCATCTTGATCTAAATTCAAACGAGCAAAAATTCTGTCTTTATCAAAAATGTAATCTGAAATAGTCATTTGGCTAAAAAGATCCTGACTCATCATGCTTTGCTGCTGCTTAAAGCGACTAGCCAAGAAAGCTAGTTGTGTCTGAAAAGCATACCGCTCTCTGTCTTCATAGAATTTTGGAAGAAAAGGATTGTCTTCAAATTCCTCAAGTACAATTCTCGCATTCTTCTTTTCGGCAAGCAAATGTGCTAAGGATGTTTTTCCTACTCCAATCACACCTTCAATAGCGATAAAATCAAATTGGTTTGGCATTTACCAGGCTAACTTCGTTTTCTTTATTCTGATTTGAGGTGCATTTGAAATCATTTCCTCAATATGCTGAGCATCTCTGACATCTTTCCATTCAGGCAAAACCTCTCTAAGAGGGTTCAGAACAAACAATCTGTTTTTATACTCTGCATGTGGAATAATAAGGGTATCTGTTTCAAGCACCAAGTCATCATAGGCAATAATATCAAGATCTATGGTTCTTGAAGTCCACTTGGGATATCTGGATGGTCTGCCTTGCTCCTTTTCCTGATTTTTCAATTGTTTAAAAAGAGCTGTCGGACTTAAATCGGATTGAATTACCACAACCGCATTTAAAAAATCCTGTTCACTTGGCCCCACCGGTTCAGATTTATAAATAGAGGATGAGATTATATCTGTACTGCTTAACGAGGATAAAAAACTGTGCGCTTCTTTTAGTTGTTGATGAGGTTCATTCAGATTTGAACCTAGTGCAATAATTACCTTGGCCATTGCATGGTTGCTTCAGAATATTCGGTTTCACCATCCATTGGAGGGTTCATTTTTCGCACTTTAACTTCCAAAGCTTCTAGTTCAAATTCCTTAAAAAGTTTATTCCCAATTCTTAGTGAGAGTGTTTCAATCAGATTTAAAGAATGGCTTTTCATGATATCAGCGACAATAGATCTCGCCTTGGCATAATCTATTGTTCTCTCAATATCGTCTGTTTCACCTGCTTCTTGAAGTGATAAAGAGAATTCTAAATCAACTTCAAAAATATTGCCCATGATTTTTTCTTGTTCAAAAAGACCATGCAATCCGTGGAAACGCAGTCCTTTTATTACGAGCTTGTCCATGTTTAAAGGCTTGCTACTTCTATTCTCTGCTGCAGTTCGTCAAGCATTTTCTTGTGCTTGTGGCTTGTAGTAACTCTCTCTTCTACCGTTGAAATTGCATGGATAACCGTAGAATGATCACGTCCGCCAAAATGTAATCCAATTGTCTTTAAGCTGGATTTTGTATATTTCTTCGAGAAATACATGGCAATTTGCCGAGCTTCTACAATTTCTTGCTTTCTGGTTTTTTCCCGAACTTTATTGGTATCAATTCCGAAATAGTCGCACACATAATTTTGAATAGACTCGATAGAAATCTGCGTATTAGATTCTTTTACCATGTCTTTCAATACACGTTTTGCCATTGCAAGATCAATATCATCAATACTTTGAAGAGAGGCATGAGCTAGCAATTTGATAATCGCCCCTTCCAGATCACGAACATTGGATTTAAAATTATGAGCAATAAACTCGATAATCTGAGAATCTATTTCAATTCCATTATCCTGAGCTTTCCGTTCTAAAATTGCATATCGGGTTTCATATTCCGGCATTTGAAGATCTGCACTCAATCCCCAACCAAAACGTGAGATCAATCGCTCTTCAATATCAGGAACGTCTTTTGGAGCTCTGTCACTACTTAAAATAATTTGTTTTCCATCCTGATGGAGGGTATTAAAAATATGGAAAAACTCTTCCTGGGTTTTCTCTTTTCCACTGAAAAACTGGATATCATCAACGATCAAAACATCTATGTTTCTGTAGAACATAGAAAATTCACTAGCCCTGTTATTTCTAATCGCATGTACAAACTCATTGGTGAAAGATTCTGAAGAGATATAAAGCACAGACTTTTCATCCCCAAACTTCTGCTTGATCTTATTTCCAATACTTTGTGCAAGGTGAGTTTTTCCAAGACCTGTTGGTCCGTATAAAAAAAGAGGATTGAACGAATTGCTTCCCGGGTTATCAGCAATTGCCATTGCCGCAGATCTCGCTAAGCGATTACAATCACCTTCTATAAAACGATCGAATACATACGAGCTGTTAAGATTGGAATCTACTTTGGTTTTTTTGATGCCCGGTATCACGAAAGGATTCTCAATTCTTCCCGGATAGTAGTCTTTGTATCCGCCATTCATTTCCTGAGGCTCTACCGGGCCCATTGGTCTTTGCGGAAGACGAATAGATCGATTGTGTTCAAAATGTTCTGACTTTTCCATGACGATTGAGTATTCCAACTTACCTTCTGGCCCAAGCACCTTAGCAAGGGTAGATCTTAGCATTGAATAGTAATGCTCTTCCAGCCATTCATACCAAAACTGACTGGGTACTTGAATCGTTAACGTATTTTCTGCGAGTGAAATCGGCTTGATAGGCTCAAACCACGACTTATATTTCTGATAACTTATGTTGTCTTTAATAATGTCTAAGCATTCATTCCATGCTTCCTCAGCAGATATCGTCCTCAATTCCAAAACTCCTAAAAAAAATTAGCCTTTCAACCTTAAATGAAAGATCAGTTATCCACAGCAAAAAAGTGCCGGTTTGTTAATTCCTTGAATTGAAAATGAAGAATTATTTAACACAAGTCAAACGTAATAATGGCTAAATTATAAAAGTTATCCACACTGATAAGAAGCCCCTAATTATTTGTGGTGCAGTGTTTTAAAAAAAAATTAGCAAAAATCTAAAATTACACTTGACAAGGCATAACATTGCCATAACAAAGAATTAACCCATCAACAAACCCCCTAAAATTAATTTCAACTTTTTTTCCACAAGTTTTCCACATTTTTAAACTTGTTTTAAAAAAAGCGCTTTCATGAGCGTGATCTTTCTCTGGAGGCAATCAAAAATCGATCTTTTTGATCAAGATCTTTAACTAGTTTCGCCTTCCATTTTTTGGAAGTAAAAAGAGCTTTTACTTCCTCTGCGTAATCCTCATGAAGTTCAAGGTAAAGCATTCCCGCTTCTGAAAGATTATTGGAGCAGAATTTCTCAATTGCGCCATACATTTTTTGAGTACTTTCGCAGAACAAAGCTAAGTGCGGTTCGTAACTTTTTACCTCATCATCTAACTTATCTTCCTCATTAGTTAAAATGTAAGGAGGATTAGATATAATCAGATCAAACTTACCGGTAGATTTTTCGAGGTTTGGGTTAAATAAATCCTGTGCAAAAAAATTAACCTCTACATTATTTAACGTTGCATTCTCATCTGCCAGGTTTAACGCTTCACTTGAAATATCACAAGCCGAAATATCCCATGTATTAAATTCTTTTTTCAAAGCAATTGGTATGCACCCCGAACCCGTGCCGATATCCAGAACTTTTAATTCCTGCTTTCCTTCTTGTTCATTAGATATGAGCTGTATAAGTTGTTCAGTTTCCTGCCTGGGAATTAGAACACTTGAATTTACTTTTATTGTAGAATTGTAGAACGAAGCTTCGCCCGTAATGTATTGAAGTGGCTCATGGGTAGCTCTTCTTTTTACAAAAGGTCTGAGGATACCTAACTCCTCAGTTGTAAGCGGTCTATCGTATTTTAAATAAAGATCGAGGCGCTTTATGTCCAGAACAAAGGCTAGTAACCACTCGATACTTAGTCGTGGAGATTTTACTTCTCTATCTTCAAAATAAGAAGTAGCCCACTCTAACATGGAAAGCACTGTCCACTCATTGCGAGTGTTAGACATTACTCCTCTTCTTTGTCTTCAGCAGGTAAATCTGGATTTTGCTCTTCCTGTACAGTAAGGCCAAATCGTTTTCCGAAATCAATAATAAAATCTATTACATTAGATTCTACATTTCTTTCTTCCGATAAAGAACTTCCTCTAAAACCCATTCTTCCACCGGTTTTCTTAAGCACAATTTTATTATGTAGCGGAGTATTCTCAAAAATACATGTTAGGGTTACACTGGAGTTTATTTGTTTTTCGTACTCTTCATATACAGCTACAAAAAGTTTGTCTTTTTCTCCTTCTTTACTGTGCTCGTACAAAAATTTCGGAGCGTACTCTTTGAACATTTTATCAGACATTCTTCGCAATGTTGCGGCAGGGCCATACACAAGAAACGTGGTATGTGAATTCATACTCGGGATTATTTCGTTAAAAAATTTGGCTGAAAATAACATGTTCTTGACTTAAGGCAATAAGAAAATCAGTTATTTTTCGTTGAATTTGTGTTACCTTTCTTTTCAAGCAAAAAAATATTGATATGAAAAACCTATTTTTATTAGGCTTAGCCGGTTTTATCTTTTTATCTACCTCAAATATTTTAGCACAGTTTGGTGAACCTGATGTTCGTAAAAAAGATGTGCCAAAGAATTTATACGATGAAGGATATAAATCGGGCTTCGGTTTCTTATTTGGCGCAAATGATTTTGGTTTTGGGGTTGGAGGTCAATATCGAAAAGTTCTTAGTAGATATTCTGAAGCACATTTAACATTTAAGATCAATGGTCTTAAAGACGCCAGAGAGCAGACGTATATCGATTACTTCTTCGGCACCAAAACGGTTCCTGATAAATACAAGCGTGTTATTTCTTTTCCAATTTCAGTGGGTTTAAAGCGCCGGTTTCTTGCAAAACAGATTTCTGATAATTTCAGAGTTTATGGAAGCTTTAGCTCAGGACCTGTTTTTGCCTTTTCTTATCCATACTTCAATGATCAAAACAACAATGGTTTTAGAGAAAATACCACACAGCTATACACGTCATTTGAACGACCAAATGATGTTTTTACCGGATGGAAAGAAGGCGAATGGCACCTTGGTTTAACAGGCGCTCTTGAACTGGGCATAGACTTTAGCGGCAATTTCGCAAACCTGCAAAGTTTCCAATTCGGGTATAATTTTTATTATTTTGACAGTGGATTGCAAATTTTAGAGCCAACCAAACCACTATTTTACCAAAATGGTGAACCGCGGTATGAAGGTGGTGAGTTGCAAACCACGACAAGTTACGAACCGAAAAAATATTACGGATCAGCTCAACTCACCTTTATTTTTGGCTGGATGTGGGACTAATTCTTAGGGCTATATCACCTGTTGTCTTTAATACAACTCGCCCCGATGCTCAGCGTCGGTGCGCCAAAGCCCGTACATTTAATTCATCGAGTGGTTACGTTCCGATGCTGAGCGTACGGAACGAGCGCAAACCGAAAAAATATTACGGATCAGCTCAACGCACCTTTATTTTTGGCTGGATGTGGGACTAATTGTTAGCTATTAGTTCTGCAAACCATTTTTCCGGTTCAGAAAGGTCTGAAATAACCAGATCGGGATTACATGCTTCAAGTTCTTGCCGATCAAAACGCCCCGTTGTTACCGCTACGCTTTTCATCCTTGCTAAATTAGCGCACTCAACATCACGAGGAGTGTCTCCAATAATTATAAATTTTGCCGGATCAGGTTCTATCCCAAGATTCTTTTTCACTTCTTCTAATGCAATTAATGGCAGTTGATTTCTGTCTTTATCAAATTCTCCGAACGCTCCGAACTTAAAATCGAAATCGATATCAGCAACTCTTAATTTTGCTTTAGCCGCTCTCGGATAATTCCCTGTCAGCAATCCGATATAGGCTTCTTGTTCGTTAAAAAAAGACAGCGCTTCGTCGATGTGCGAATGCCGGATTATATGATCTGAGGTCATCTCTGTATCTGTTCTTTCCAAATATAAAGACTTCATTTTTGAGTATAGATCATTATCAAAATCATGATTAACAAGAAAAGAAGTTAAAATATCATGATCCGTTCGGCCTGAAAATCCTTCTTTTTCCATATCTGGGTAATTTATTTCCAGATCATCCAATATTGAGCGAATTAACGGTCGGTTAAATGTTCTATTCACTGTTAAAAGAGTTCCGTCTATATCAAAAAGAACAACCCACGGATGATATGTACTCAAACTGATTCCTTATTAGGTTAAAATTAAAGGTATGAAGCTTATCATAAAAGTACTTTAAGAACATGTTAAATCGCTGTATCTTATAACACTCACAATTAACACAATCGGAGATCATAAATGAGTTTTATTGAAGACCTAGTTGCGCGCCAAATAATCGACTCGCGCGGAAACCCTACTGTTGAAGTAGATGTAATTCTTGAAAGCGGTGCAATGGGACGAGCAGCGGTGCCTTCAGGAGCTTCAACAGGAGAACATGAAGCAGTTGAATTACGCGATGGCGATAAAGATTATTACTTGGGAAAAGGAGTTCAGCAGGCTGTTGATAATGTTAATGGGACAATTGCTGAGGAATTAAGAGGGTTTCCGGTTTACAACCAAACTGCGCTTGACCAACTCTTAATTGATATTGACGGTACTGAGAACAAAGGTAAATTGGGAGCTAATGCAATTCTCGGTGTATCTCTGGCTTCTGCAAAAGCTGCATCCAGCGAATTAGGAATGCCCCTCTGGAGATATGTTGGCGGTGTGAATGCAAAGGTTATGCCCGTTCCTATGATGAATATCATAAACGGTGGCTCTCATGCTGACAACAGTGTGGATTTGCAAGAGTTTATGGTAATACCTGCCGGCGCTGATTCTTTTAGCCAGGCACTTCAAATGGGTGCAGAAATTTTTCATAACCTGAAAAAAGTTTTAAGCGAAAAAGGCTACAGTACGGCTGTTGGCGATGAAGGTGGATTTGCTCCAAACTTAAAGTCGAATGAAGAAGCGATAGAAGTAATTCTTTTGGCAATTGAAAAAGCAGGCTACATTCCTGAAGATGATGTTTTGATCGCCTTAGATCCTGCTTCGTCTGAATTCTTTAATGCAGAAACAGGTCTTTATGAATTTAAATGGAGCGATGGCTCAACTAAAGATACAGACGCTATGGTTGAGTTCTGGACAAATTGGGCTGATAAATACCCAATCATTTCTATTGAAGACGGTATGGCAGAAAATGATTGGGATGCCTGGAAAAAACTTACCGAATCCATCGGAGATAAAGTTCAATTGGTTGGAGATGATCTTTTTGTGACTAATACTGAAAGATTAGCTCAAGGAATTGAAAATGGAATTGCTAACTCTATTCTTATAAAAGTAAATCAAATTGGTACACTTACGGAAACACTGGACGCTATAGAGATGGCACATAAAAATAGCTATACTGCCATCATTTCTCATCGCTCAGGGGAAACGGAAGACGTTACCATTGCGGATCTTGCAGTTGCCACCAACGCCGGACAAATTAAAACAGGATCTATGAGCAGAACCGATCGTATTGCAAAATACAATCAACTTCTTCGCATTGAAGAAGAACTTGGTGACAGCGCAATTTATATGGGTCGTGATACTTTTGGGTTTTAAACCGATGCTCAATAATTCTTAATTAAAAAACTTCTTTATAGTGCGATATCTAATCTTATTTTTCTCTTTTTTACTATCAGTTTCTGCTTATGCACAGACTGATAGTATTTTTCCTTCTCAAACAGGGGAAAATCTTATTAACAGCCTCCAATCCGGTTATTCAGTAACCAACCCTTTAGGTTATAATGGTGCCCGAGATCAGATGTACGGCAGTATTGATAATAAGAATGGACAAATCATTGGTGTTTATACGGGTTTCACTATTACCTCGAATAACAGAACTGATGCTTTCCAAAAAGGAATAAATACAGAACACACTTGGCCTCAAGGTTTATTTGATAGCAATGAACCTATGCGAGGTGATATCCACCATTTATACCCAACCCGAATTGAAGCTAACAGCGCACGAAGCAATTATCCTTTTGCGGAAATAAATGACACTCAAACTTCAACTTGGTTTAGAAATAGCTCATCACAGTCGTCAATACCAACATCAAATATTGATGAGTATAGTGAGCTATTAAGCGGAACTTCTTTTGAGCCAAGAGAAGATCATAAAGGAAATGTTGCCCGAGCCATTTTCTATTTTTGGACGATCTATCAAGATGTGAATAACGTAGCTGATGACGCTTCTTTTTTTAATGGGATGAAAGATGTTTTATTAACATGGCATGATGCTGATCCCGTAGATCAAGCAGAAGTAGATCGTAGTTTAGGAGCTGAAGTTGCTCAGGGAAACAGAAATCCTTTTGTTCATGATACTACGCTAGTTCGTAGAGCTTATTTTGGTGGATTACCAGTTTCAAACGAAGAATCAGGATTCACTCCTTCATCGGTTAATTTAAGCCAGAATTACCCCAACCCGTTTAACCCGAGTACTATTATAAGTTATAGCTTGGAAAGCGCTCAAAATGTAACCTTGGCTGTTTATGACCAATTAGGCAGGAGGGTTGCATTATTGCAAAGTGGGAATATTTCAAGTGGTGTTCATCAAGTGACTTTTGATGCATCAGGGTTAAGTTCAGGAGTATATTTTTATCACCTTAAAACGGAAACTTCTTTTCTGACTAAGAAAATGTTACTGATCAAATAAAGGAGAGTGAGCTGTTCTGCTGTTCTTTTTTTGCTCTGATTATTTGTACTATTGAGGCATGAGAATTACTTCACAAGAATTGCTTCATTTCAGGAATCACATCAACACAAAAGTTACCTGGGCTCCGCACCTGAATGTGATCACGGGTCCTAATGGCGCCGGTAAAACAAGCTTGATTGATGCTATTCACTTCCTGTGTATGTCGCGTAGTTTTGTTTCTACAACTGATCAATATGTGATAAACAGCGACGAGAAGTATTTCATGATCAAAGGTCATTTTGAAGGAAAAATCCGATCAGAGTTTGATGTGGGTTGTTCCTATTCTCGAGGGGACGGGAAAAAGATTTTTGTTAACGATTCTCCACTTGATAGACTTTCGGATCTAATTGGCATGGTTCCGGTTGTAGTTCTCTCTCCGGATGATAAAAAACTTACTCTCGAAGGGCCGATTGAAAGGCGTTCATTTCTAGATTCATTTATTAGCCAGATTTCCATTTCATACCTTAGAGATCTCATCGACTACAGAAAAGTAAGGCGGCAGCGAAATACGCTTTTGAAAGATTTTCAAGGTTCGATATCTGTCTTAAAATCTTATCTGGAACCCTGGAATATTCAACTTGTTGAAACCGGATCAAGAATTATTGCTACACGGTTTCAGGTTTTAGAAAATTTTAAAGCGTATCTGGAACGTGATTATGCCATGATCTCAGGAATGGATCTAACAACCGGTCTTGAATATCAAACATTTTGTGAGCCTTCGGTTAATCCTCAGGATATTCAAGTTCAATATGAAAAAGCTTTGGAAGAAACCGTTGATAAAGAGATTGAAAGAGAGCAAACTTTGACTGGTCCGCATAAAGATGAAATCGTTTTTTATTTAGACGATTTTGAGCTCCGGAGGTTCGGATCTCAAGGTCAACACAGGCTTTTTGCGCTCTCTTTAAAACTTGCTCAACTTCATTATTATTCAGATGAACTTGACGACCTTCCGATTCTTATGCTTGATGATGTTTTTGGCGACCTTGATCTCAAGAAAACCGAAATATTATTGGAGGCGCTTCAAAATCACGAGGGACAAACTTTTATAACCTCTGCGAATCCGGTACCTTTCGAGAAGTATGTCGATTTTGATGGAAAGAGAAATAAGTTCTTTTCGGTACACAATGGCATCATAAAAGAAGAAGCATGAGATTTGATACCCCAAAACCAATAAGTGAATCGCTCCGGAGCTATCTGGATAAGTTTCCTCATAAGAAAAAATTGAGGCAAGGAATGGTTCTATCTGTTTGGAAAGATGTGGTTGGGGAACGTATTGCATCCCAAGTAACGGATATTCATTTTGAGAATGGTAAGCTGGTAATTAAAGTCTCTAATCAGGTTTGGAGGCATGAAATTCATGCTAACCGTTTTAGCATTGCTAAGCGTTTAAATACCCGGGTAAAGTCACAAGTTGTTGGCGATATCATTGTACGAAGTTAGTTGAATAAGGCGCCGTTCAAATCTATATTCATTCATGGCTGAGAATACACTTCAAAATATCAGAGATCGAATACTTTCTTACATCAAGAAGGGCACTAAGCCCGGAGAAGAAGAAACAGATACAAGAATTTTAACCAGAGAAAGCTTCTTGGTTTTTATTTTCGCTTATGTGATTGCAATAAGTCTTTGGTTTGCTGTAAACTTGAATGGAATCTTTAATATTACCGTTAATATGCCGCTAGAAATTGGGAATGTTCCTGATGATCTTGCGCTAACTGATAAGTTCCCGGATTTTGTTGAGGTAAGTTTATCAGGAACAGCGTTGCCTCTCATTAGCCTTTATAATAATCCGCCTTCCATTCCTATTGATGTTAATGATAAGGAAGTGAATTTGTTTAATCAGGTTCGCCAACAAATGAATTCGTTTCAGGAAGTTGAGGTCTCTAAAGTTGAGCCCATTCTGGTAACTGTAAATCTTGAACGGAAGATCACTAAAAAAGTGCCTCTAAAAGTTAACTGGGATTTCACTTTTGCTTCTAGGTTTGGGCTCATAAGCGCCCCTGGTATTTCTCCGGATAGTATTTCTATAACCGGTGCCGTATCTCAGTTGAATTCCGTAAATGAATGGGTAATTCAAGACACTGTTAAATTAGCGGATATAAAAGACGACGTTGAAGTTGAAGTGCCTGTTATCAATAACAATCCTTTGCTTGATATTTCGCTTGAGAATATCACGTTGACCGCTAATGTTTCTGAGTTTACCGAAAATGAAGTCTCCGTTTATATCAGAACCAGAAACCTGCCAAGAGGTCAAAATATTACATATAATCCCTCATCTGTTACCATCAGGTATGATGTACCTCTGGAACAATTTTCTGAGATTTCTGATGAAATTCCGTATGCAGTTTATGTTCTTTACAGCAAAATTCAGGAAGACGAAACAGGTTTTGTAACTCCGGATATAGAATTGGTAGCAACAAAATACGCTTTAAAAATCCGGAGCTTTCAACCAAAAGCGGTAGCTTATTTTAGTGTGGTGGAACAATAAGGAAGCTAACAGCTATTAGCTAATAGCTGTTAGCTTCCTTATCAAAAGGCGCAATCACTTCTTCTACTTCCTTAACATCATCAAAGAACTCCAGCACCTTCAGCATTACTTCATCCACCAGAACATCCGGGCAAGAAGCTCCTGAAGTTAGCGCTACTTTGATTGGCTGGTCACTTTTTGGAAGCCAGTTTTCTGTTTTTAGAAGTTCTTTCTTCCATTGATCAAAATGATGAATCACTGAATCCGATTTAATTTCTTCCGCATCCCGAATATGAAAAGTTGGAAACTTGTGTTCCAGAATCTCAACCAAATGCATGGTATTTGAAGAATTATATCCGCCTACAACTAACGCTAAATCAGCGTTAGTTTCTGCTAAAGCCAGTGTTGCAGATTGATTTTCATTTGTTGCATAACAAAGCGTATCCGAAGTGTCGGCAAAATGATCGAGAATATCCGACTCGCCATGTAGCTTGATCACAGCTTCCTTCAAAATATCCATTACTTCCTGAGTTTCAGTAGCTAGCATGGTCGTTTGATTGATTACTCCAAAACGTTTTAGATCGGTATAAGGATTAAATCCAGGAGTTGCTTTATGTTCAAAATATTTTTTGAAATCTGAAAGCGGACGATCTTTAGTCATGATCTCAGCAAGGATCGTTGCTTCTTCAGGGTTCAGTAAAACCACCACAGCTGAATGTTCTGCACTATGCGAAAAAGTAGCTCTCGTTTCCTCATGTTGATGTTTCCCATGTACAACCAAGCTGTATTCTTTTTTCCCCAGTTGTTTTCCCCGTTTCCATACTTTTTCAACGAACGGACATGTTGTGTTAAATTCGTAAGGATCAATTCCTACTTGTTGTAACTCTTCTTGAATCTCAACAGTTGTTCCAAAAGCCGGTACAATTACAATATCTTCGCTATTCAATGAAGAAGTAGGAATGCGCTCCGTTCCATCTGTATCAAATAAAAACTTAACTCCTCGTTTCAGCAGATCTTCGTTCACCGTTGGATTGTGAATCATCTCGCTAAGCAGATAAATATTCTTATCCGGATTTTCCTCAACGGCTCGGTAGGCGATATCAATAGCGTTTTCTACGCCATAACAAAAACCAAAAAACCTCGGGATTAAAAACTGAACCGTACCAAAGTCTAACACTGTTGGTTCGAGATCTTTTTTCATTGGATCGGTGATCTTAGTCGCCTCTTTAACCTTTCGGATAATTGGCGATTTGTACATGTCGGGAATTTGGAATTTCTTTCGTGCCATTATTTTTCTTTTATAATCTGAATAATTTTATCGATTACTTCTGATGTTTTTTCAGATTGCAAAGATCCCTGCTTTATACAAAATTATATTTTTTGAACACGTACATATTTTATCCGGTCGGATATTACTGCTTTTATTTAACCCATCAATTTTAAAGTCATCTCTTTTTATTGGGATTGAAAACTCATTCTTAAGAGCTTTACTTGTTATTTGGCGTAATAAAAGATCTTCGCCATCAAAATCACGAATAACAAAGGCTGGTCTTGTTTTAGAATCGGACAAATCAGAAAATGGGAAAGGGACAACGACAATATCTCCTGCTACAAATCGACCCATGCGTCATCTTCTTCTTTGCGAAGCCAGTTTTTTGAAAGTGAAGGTTCGCTAACTAATGTTATACAAAAACTTTCACTCGCTTGTCGAACCAATGATCGAACGTAATCTAAAACTTCCGATACTTTTTCGTTAGAAAGTTTTTCGATTTCAGATTTCAGTTTTTGTTTATCCGTCATTATTCAAAAAGTTTTTAATATTTCAATTTAGACTGAATCAAGGCTTTAAAAGCCGGATAGTTATTAGGTAATCGCTCAACCTTTTCTCCGTTCATAAAAAAAGTAGGCGTTGAGTTCACTCCTAAAGTAGATCCTTCACGTTTATCAGCAAGTACTCTTCTGTTCATTCTCGCAGAGTTTAAATCAGCTTTGAATTTCTCCATATCCAATTCTAAGTTTTGTGCATATCCAATAAAAATCGCTTCTGCATTTCCTTTGCTCCACTGCTCCTGGCCGGTAAAAATCATTTCATGCATTTCCATAAATTTACCTTGTTCACGAGCTGATTCTGCCGCTCTCGATGCTAGCTCAGCATATTGGTGCATTCTTAATGGATAGTTCTTGTATGTAACGACTATTCGCTCTCCAAAATCCTTCTTTGCTTGGTCTAACATTTGCCCGTAATATTTACAAGCCGGACATTGGTAGTCGCTAAATTTTGTAATCTTAAGAACCGGCAATTCCGGCATCTCACGATCTTGTGCAGTTACTGAGCTTACTGTTACTAAGCCTACTAGTAGTGTAAAAAATATTCCCTTTTTCATATCAATTATTTGTTCTTATTTCTGCTTTACAACGCAGGTTAAAGGCTAAAATTTCACTTTAGCGAAATGTCTTTTTAAGATAGTATCAATTTTTTCAATTATCACATCAATTTGTTCTTCATTATTCTTTTTACCAAATGAAAGGCGAACAAATTCTCTGGCTTCCTGATCTGATCTTCCCATTGCTTTCATCGTTCGGTTTGGTTTTTCTGAACCAACCTGACATGCGCTTCCCGTTGAAATCGCCAATCCGGCTTGCGAACATTCTAACATTAAAAATTGCCCTTCCATCCCCAAAAAACGTATCCCAAGAATATTTGGAAGTTTCTCCTTTGGGTTCCCTTCATCTATATATTCTATGCCTTTTTCAGAAAAAGCTTCCAACAACTTAGATCTCAGCATTGAAAGCCGAATGTATTCATCAGAACGTTCTGCAAACAGTAATTTTGCGGCCGTTGCAAAAGCTGCGATTCCGGCTACATTCTCGGTTCCCGGTTTAAGTCCTTTTTCTTGCGATGTTCCGGGTATTTCCGGTGAGAATTCTATGCCTTTTCTAAGATAGAAAGCTCCAACTCCTTTTGGCCCATATACTTTATGAGAAGAAACAGAAAGAGCATCAAACCAATCAGCTTCTACACCTATTTTGCAGAATGTTTGAACGCAATCAGAATGAAAAAATGCTCCACTTTTCCTTGCAAGGTTTCCAATTTTCTCCACATTTTGGATAACTCCGGTTTCTGAATTTGCATGTTGGATGGATATCACCGCTGTTTCATCAGTTATTAACTCTTCTAATTCTTCCATAGAAATTAGTCCTTCTGAATTAACTCCTATTCTGGAAACGTTATAACCGGATTTTTCAAGCTTATCGAAAAAATAGCGCAGCGAAGAATGCTCAACATCTGATGTAATCACGTGGTTTTTATTTTTATCGCAGGCGCTTAACAAAGCTTTTAGTGCCAAGTGGTTCGCCTCTGACCCACCGCTGGTAAAAATAATTTCTTCTGGTTGTGAACTCAGAATCTTAGCTATAGTTCTTCTTCCTGCACTTAATAACTGTTTCGCTTCCGCTCCGGGGTCATGCAAACTACTTGGGTTACCAAAATAATGGGTAGATACATTTACAAAAACCTCTAATGCAGTTTCGCTCATGGGTGTAGTAGCTGCGTGATCCAAATAAATCATAAATCGTACTTTTTAAAGAAATGCTGTATCTTTGATTGCGTTTTAAAATACCTAAAATTTTAAGGCTTTACAGCCATGATCTCTATTCATCTAAAAGAAATTATTGAATCAGCAATCCGGGAAGATCTCGGGATGGGAGATCTCACAGCAAAAAGTATTTTCGATGCTGATCATTACTCTAAAGGAACTTTTACCGCTAAAGCTGATGGAATCCTTGCCGGATTAGATGCTCTTTCAATTGCTTATGGGTATTTAGGAGGAGGTGTTACCGTTAATCTTTTAAAGAAAGATTGCGACTCAGTATCTAACAAAGAGATTATTGCTGAAGTTGAAGGACCAACTCAAACACTTCTTTCTGCTGAAAGAGTGATTCTTAATTTAATGCAACACTTATCAGGAATTGCTACTTCAACTGCAGAAGTTGTAGGATTATTAGATGATGAATTAATTACTATTACAGATACTCGAAAAACATTGCCCGGACTTCGTGCATTGCAAAAATATGCCGTAACTTGTGGCGGTGGAAAAAATCACCGATTTAGATTAGATGATGGAGTGATGATCAAAGACAATCACATTAAAGCAGCGGGAAGTATTACAAAAGCTGTTGAGTTGGTCAGGGAAAACATCGGTCACATGGTAAAAATTGAAGTAGAAACGGAATCAAAAGAGCAAGTGTTAGAAGCTGTTAAAGCCGGTGTTGATGTTATCATGTTGGACAACAGAACACCTGAAGAAGTTAAGAAGCTTGTTAAGCTGATTCCTGAGGAAATTCTCGTTGAGGTTTCCGGAGGGATCAATCCTAACAATATTAAAGGTTATAAAGGATGCGGAGCAAATGTTATTTCATTAGGTTGGTTAACACACTCCGTTAAAGCATTAGATATTAGTTTTAATTTGAATCAATAAATAAGTCATACCGGTCTTGATCCGGTATCTCCCGAAAAAGGAAGATTTCAGGTCAAGCCTGAAATGACTACTTTTAACTATGGATGTACTAGACATTTTAGAAGTTGAATCCGAAGTATCTCTTCCAAAAAGATACAGTGAGCTTACTGTTGAGGAAATGGAAGTTCGTGTTCGTGAAATTAAAACAAAGTTCGGAAAACGCTTGTTCATTCCGGGGCATCACTACCAGAAAGATGAAGTGATTCAGTTTGCGGATGCGCGCGGAGATTCGTTAAAACTTGCTCAGATTTGTGCTACAATGGATGAAGCAGCGTACATAGCTTTTTGTGGAGTTCACTTCATGGCCGAAACTGCGGATATGCTCACTCGACCTAATCAAAAAGTAATTCTCCCGGATCTGCGTGCAGGATGTTCTATGGCTGATATGGCAAATATTGATCAGACCGAACGTGGATGGAAACAAATGCAAAAAATTTGGGGAGACACTATTCTTCCGTTGACATACGTGAATTCTACCGCTACGATTAAAGGTTTTGTAGGTAAAAACGGCGGAGCTTGTGTTACTTCCGGAAACGCTAAAAAAATGTTGAGATGGGCGTTTACTCAAAAAGAGCGAATATTGTTCTTGCCTGACCAACATCTTGGAAGAAACACAGCATTTGATCTTGGAGTAAAGCTGGAAGAAATGGCTGTGTATGCCCCTTTGACAAATAGCTTTGAATATGAAGGCGACTTTGAAGATGTGAAAGTGATCCTCTGGAAAGGCCATTGTTCGGTGCATGAAAAATTCAATATTCAGCATGTTGAAAATCTTAGAAAGCAACAACCTGACATGAAGATCATTGTCCATCCTGAATGCACGTACGAGGTAGTTCAGGCATCCGATCTTGCCGGCTCCACAAATTACATAATTAATAAAATAAGCGAAGCTCCGGCCGGTACTAAATGGGCAATCGGAACGGAAATGAATCTGGTAAACCGAATCAAAGATGAACATCCGGATAAAACCATTGTTTCTCTCAATCCATTTATGTGTCCTTGTTTGACCATGAACCGAATCGACCTTCCACACTTACTGTGGAGTTTGGAAAAACTGGAAGCAGGAGAAGTAGTGAACCAAATTACTGTTCCCGAAGAAGTAGCCAAATATGCCGTGCTTTCTTTGGAGAGGATGTTGGAAAGAAGTTAGAGCTTTAGTTCTTTTCGTTTGTATGGACGCGATTAATCGCGTCCATACACGTCCATACAGGAGAAAAAAAGAGCAATACAAAAGCTTCACTTCATTGTCTCAAAAAACTGAACGATGCACCTTCCTTAATAGTTGCATTGACAACAAACTATTCAATATTAAACTAAAATATTTTAAAAATGAGTTATTTAAATAAAATAAACGATGTTTATAAACTTCTTGGCGAAGGAAAAGCCATGGATGCTTTTGAGAAATATTATCATGAAGATGTAATAATGATTGAAGGTAATAGCGAAAAGCACGAAGGAAAAGATACCAACAGAAAAAGAGAGCCGGAGTTTTTTGGAAGCATAGAGGAAATGCACGGAGCCGGAGTGGATACCATAGTTGCTAATGAAGAAGAAGGCATTACAATGGCAGAAACCTGAATGGAAGTAACCTTCAAAGGTGGAAACAAAATTAAGATGGAACAAATTGCCCGGCAGAAATGGAAAGGCGATCATATTATAGAAGAACGCTTTTACTACAACCCCGGATAATAAATGCTAAGAAAATAGGTCAGACCTTCATCATTAATTTGATGAAAACTTTTTTATTATCAAATATTTAGTACATTTATTTGAAACCCTCAACAAGTCACTATTACCTATGAAATATTTTTTAGCTTTTGTTCTACTTATAATTAGCTCATCTGCACTATTTGCGCAAGAGGCTCGTACTAAAGATGGGTTTATCTCAATTACGCTTGGCGCTGCTCTCCCCACCGGAGATTTTGCAGACAACGATCTTGGAAATAATGATGCTGGTTTTGCTGAAAGCGGGATATCTATTAACCTGATTAATTTTGGATATTTATTTTCAAAAAATATTGGTATTACCGCCATGTTACAAGGCGCAGCTTTTCCTATAGATAATGGAAATGGAGGAAATAATCCCATATGGAACTTTCATGATAGGACCATTATTCACAATTCGTAATAATGATAGTAAAGCGGAATTCGATTTCAGACTTATGCTTGGGACGATGTCTGGTTTACTTGATCCTAATGATGGTGGGGAAACTTTTGAAGGAGAAGGTGGCGCTATTGGCTTGGGCGCAGGAATAAGATATAATTTAAGTGATCTTATTGCCTTAACTTCAAATCTGGATATTATAGGAGGCAAGCCGGAATTTGATTTAAATGGCAACACGTTTGACCAATCAATGTCTTCAGCGAATTTAACTTTCGGAATAGCTTTTAGGTTAAATTAATGCCGTTTCTTTTTTGAAAAGGTTTTTTTATTACAAAGATTTCCGTTCATTTCAGAATGAAATTTTTGCTTTTACTCCTGCTCTTAGTTCTATCAATTAATTGCAACACTACCAAAGAAAAAGAATCCAAAGACCTTACTAATGGCATTGAACTTGTTGTTCTAGGCATTGCCCAAGATGCAGGATTTCCACAAGCAGGATGTGAAAAAGAAAATTGTCAGTTGTATTGGGATGGAAAGGTAGAAGCCAGGCATGCTACATCTCTTGGCTTAATAGATCATAATACTGGAAAATATTGGTTATTTGAAGCTACACCTAATTTCAAATATCAACTTCATGAAATTAAACAATTGGCTAACAGCTCTGAAAATCCATCCGGTATTTTTCTAACTCACGCTCATATTGGTCATTATACCGGTTTGATGCATCTTGGTCATGAAGTAATGGGCGCTTCTAATATCCCTGTTTATGTTATGCCGAGGATGAAATCCTTTTTGGAAACAAACGGTCCGTGGAGCCAGTTGGTAGGTATGGAGAATATATCTATCAAGCAGTTAACTGCAGATTCTTCTGTTCAGCTTAACTCTTCTATAACTGTAACACCTTTTCTGGTTCCTCACCGAGATGAGTTTTCAGAAACCGTTGGTTATAAAATTCAAACCGATTCAACTTCTGTCTTGTTTATCCCTGATATTAACAAGTGGAATATCTGGGATCGATCAATCGTCGAAGAGATTTCAAAAGTAGATTATGCTTTTTTAGATGCCACATTTTACGATTCCAATGAACTCCCCGGAAGAGACATGAGCGAAATTCCACACCCTTTTGTAGAAGAAAGCGTAGAGCTCTTTAAAAATCTCCCTGATTCTGAAAAAGCTAAAGTTCATTTTATTCACTTTAATCATACTAATTCTTTGATTTTAGAATCTCCGGAACGGAAAGAAGTTGAAGATCTTGGTTTTAATGTGGCGTTTGAAGAGATGAGAATAGACTTGAATTAAATCGCCCAACTTGTAAAACTACATTTCACATTGGGGAGTTAGCATTTCTTCGATTATTTTCAGCAAATAAATAACACTCATCCATCCATGAAAAAAAGATTATTACCTCTTCTATTTCTATTCTTTTTTGCTTCTTCTCTTTCAGCCCAAAATTATTTCCCCGGAAAATGGGGAAATTGGGAATTCAAAAACCCTTCTGAGCTAGGTTTGAACGAAGCTAAAATTCAGGAAGCCATTCAATTTGCCAAGGATAGCGAGACTTCAAACCCAAGAAGTATGGAGGAGAATCATTATGGAACTTTTGGGCGAGAGCCTTTTGGTGATGGTGTTGGTCCGTTTAAAGATCGTGGTCCACAGACAGGTATTATCATTAAAAATGGATATATAGTAGCAGAATGGGGAGAACCCTTCAGAGTAGATATGACTCATAGTGTAACCAAAAGCTTTTTATCCTACACAGTAGGCTTGGCTTATGATAAAGGATTGATCCGCGATGTGAACGATAGAGTAGATGCGTACATGGCGCCGATATTGGAAATGCAGTGGGATGATAACAGAAATAAATCGGATCATTACGGCTCACCAAAAGTAATGGAGCCGTTTAAAGGAGAACATAATTCCAAGATCACCTGGAATCATTTACTTAGGCAAACCAGCGACTGGGAAGGAACTCTTTGGGGAAAACCGGACTGGGCTGATCGGCCAAGCGGTGAACGTTCTGAATGGACTACAAGAAAAAGAAAAGAACCAGGTAGTGTTTATGAATATAATGATGTAAGAGTGAATCTTCTGGCGCTAGCAGCTATGAATGTATTAAGAGAACCGCTGCCAAAAGTTCTTCGTGAAAATATCATGGACAAAATCGGAGCTTCACCAACCTGGAGATGGCAGGGGTATGAAAACTCATGGGTAGTTATTGACGGACAACAAATGCAGGGCGTAAGCGGTGGTGGCCATTGGGGCGGTGGAATGTTCATTTCTGCAAGAGATCAAGCTCGTTTTGGTCTGCTTACTTTGAACAACGGTAATTGGAACGGGGAGCAACTAGTTTCTGAAAAGTGGAATAAAATGGCGCAAACTCCAACCGAAGCTCAAACCGATTATGGATTTATGAATTGGTTTTTAAATACAGGCAAAAAGCGATTACCAAGTGCCCCCGAGGCTGCTTTTTTTCATTTGGGGTCAGGAACAAACATGGTCTATGTAGATCAGGAAAATAATTTAGTTATTGTTGCCCGCTGGCTAAAAGGTGCTGCTATGGATGGCGTGGTTAGTAGGGTGTTAGAAGCTCTAAAAGAGCACTGATATGTAGCTCTGGATTTTATATAAAAGAAGCATTTCTTGGTCAAGAAATGCTTCTTAAATGCTAAAATAAGCGGAGATAAGTTCTTACCAATCAAATGAATTAAATTTAATTGCGGGAAGGTCTTCTGCCTCACCACTTAATGTTAACTCTCGTGTTCTTTCTTCGTGTTCAGTAGTAAGAACTCGCTTGATGACAAAGTTATACGACAATAAATCATCGTTATAAATGCTCGGGAAAGTAACTACTACAGAGTAAATGCTATCAACGGGCGCTGTATCAGTAAGTTCCAAATACTGACCGACACTTTCACCAAGTGGCGAAATATCCCCTTTCAAGAAAATGTCATTTGTCAGTTCATCAAATATATTATTCTGTAGAGCATATTTCATATCTACATTAAAAGTTACAGTTGTTTGAGCCTTGCTAAGAGTGGTAAAACTTATAGCAAATGCCATTATGAGTATTACTTGTTTCATAGTATTGTATTTTTATTAGTATTTATTTTTTAAAATCTTTGTCTTGTTATTATCAGTAGTTTACATTATTAGTGACTAACCGCTCTTTCCATGACACTACTGTGAACACGCTTTCTCTTGGGAAATAAGGGGGTATTGAGTTTCCTAACCTTACATCATAATCATATTTCTTCGTATAGCCGGTAATTCCATACCTGCCAAAAGTTCCTACCGGTCCTCTTGTTTGCTGAATGATTCCACCTAACAAATCTATATTTCCTCTATGAGAGCCCGCTACATAATTCTCAACTCTAAAAGAATCGCCAAGTGCCATAAAAGAACCATGTAATTTTAAATCTTTAGAACCGGTTCTTGCATGTGCATTTTGATCAATAATAATATCTTTCTCACTTACAACACCTAATAAGTCCGTAGAAGTATCGTCCACTCGGGGATCTACATTGTAAACTATGTCGTTATAGAGTTCAATATCTTCTTCAGAGTGTATGGTTATTTGTCCTGATACGGTTCCTTCTAAAAATATTTTTTCGCTTGAAGAAATAATCCCATTATGAGTTTCTTTTGGATAGTTTGTCGGACCAACCCAATTTCCGGTATCGCTATGGTACTCATGTACATCAATACTTCCATCTGACTTCAAAATCATATAACTCAATCGATCAAAAGTTAGCCCATCACTTGTAGCAGCTGATTTTAAAGCTTCTATCTTACTATTATCCGGGAGGTTTTTTACTTGAGCATTAAAATCTGTAGTTCCCTGAAAATCGGGTGAAGCATCTCCCTCAACGGTTCCATCTCGACCTCTCCACTTATTTGGACTTGATACACGCCCGTAGAAAGTTGGAGAACCTGACATTTTGAATGTACCGTTTGTATGTATTGGTCCGCTTATCTCATCTGAGGAATAAAAATAGATATTACTTCCGGCACTGGTTTTTTCCTTATTTGAGAAATATGAGTATTTAGAAAATGAATCCCTTCTCATTAAAACTTCGGTTATCACTTTACTGTTACCATACGTAGCCTCGCTGAATAAAAGAACTTTAAAAGAATCCCACCCTCCATCACCAACTGAATAAAGAGAGTCAATTGCATCTAGCTCGTCAATATTCTCAATATCATAAGTTTTTAAAGTAGCATTGCCCGGAAGAATACCTTCACCTGTTAACTCTCCTTCCCAAGTATTATCACTTCTAATTTTTTCAATAGCCGTTTGAATTAAGCTATTTGTAGAGTTTCTAGCCTGAACTTCACTAATAACTTCCGCTGACCTTTCAGGCAATACGCTTGCTCTTCGGTTATTTGACATCTGAATAATTCCAAATAAAATCACTAAACCGCTTACCAATAAAAGCATTGATCTTCCCATGATACTGCCCTTAATAAATTAAATTATTTGCTACTACTCTTCGTTTCCAATATGTCCTGTAATATAGTTCCGTACCATCTTTTTTAGTTAAATAAGGCTCATTTGATTCTACTAAAACTTCAACTTCAATCTGAACGATATCCTCAATATCTGTCGGAACATCTCCATCTAAATTATAATAATTGATACTAAAATCACTTACAGAATATTGGAACTCTATTGCATTTCCGAGAACATTTGGTGTTTGGTTCCATCTTCTTATAAGAATAAAATCATTTGGGTTTGTAGTGGTTGCATCACTTACTCCTGTAAAAATCCATTCAACCAGATCAAAGTCATCCGAGCCATCATTATCAAAAATATTACCCCTAAATGTTACAACGGTATCTTCCGCCACTACAAACGCTTCCGATGCTCCTGTTTCATACCCGATTCTGCTCAAGTCATTCTGAAGTATAGAAACAATGTTATCTAGTTTAGATTGAGTGATAACGCTTGACGTTGTTTCAACTGTAGAATTAAAAACGGAGTGATTATAAGCCAAAATAGAGATAAGCATCAATCCTCCGATTATATATGTAGTTGCTAAACCTAAATTCATCGTTCAAAAGATTTAATAAAAATTAAATCTACTTCTGTACTTGGATCTACAGATTCATTGGTAACCGTAATAACAACTCTATATCTTTTAACAAGAGGATCCCCTTCATCTATATATTCTGAACTCCCATTTATAATATAAGAGTCAGAATACTCATCGTTATAACCGAAACTTTCTACATCAGTTTTCGGGTAACTGTTAAACATGTAGTTAGCGTGATTTGGGTTTAACAAGTCTTCGTCTTCTCTTGATATCAGTTTTACTTGTTCAATCTCATCTTGAGCTCTGATTATGGTTCTATATTCTACATCTGATCGTATAACTGTCTCAGAGGTATTCAGAAAGCTTCTTGCAGTGTTAATCGTCAACAATGAGTATATTACCATTGCAGCAGTTAAATATAATACGTCAGAATAATCGTTCATTATTACCTTTACATTGTGCTATTTAATATACGAACCATATTTACTATTAGATGTTTTTTATACAATATCCAATTTTAATAAAGAAAACCTAATATAAAAACATCCTTTATAGTAAATTATCGGTATTTTTTTTAAAATCTTAAAAACCACCTTAATGATGGTAGCTTTCAAATAAAAGAGCATTTTGCAATTACTTTGTTACTAAATAAAATTATTCTGCTCTTAAAATAAATTTATGGAGAAAAATAAAGCAATTATTATTGGTGCTACAGGGCTTGTTGGCTCTCACTTACTTAAACTTCTACTAAGTGATGACAGATATGACTTGATTAAAGTCCTCCATAGGCGTTCAACGGGGTTTGTTCATCCAAAACTGGAAGAACACCTAATTAACTTTGACAAACCTGAAGACTGGAAACAATTAGTTAAAGGAGATCATCTTTTCTCTGCTTTTGGAACAACCCTAAAAAAAGCCGGGAGTAAAAAAGCTCAATATAAAATCGACTATACCTATCAATATGAAGTTGCAAAAGCTGCTGCTGAAAATAATGTTACTAATTATGCCTTAGTTTCCTCATTGGGAGCAAATTCTGGCTCCGGTTCTTTTTACCCGAGAATAAAAGGTGAGTTAGATGAAGCCGTGCAAGAGTTGAACTTTAAAACTACACTGATTCTGAGACCTTCTTTTTTGGATGGAAACAGAGACGAATTCCGGTTAGGTGAACGAATTGGGATTGCTGTTGCAAAAATCCTCTGTAAAATTCCCGGGTTGAAGAACTATCACCCGATCAAAGCAGAAGTTGTAGCTAAAGCAATGGTTGAGGGATTAAATACTCCGAAAAATCAAATCATTTATGACGGGCAAGAAATCCGTTCATTGATATAATGGGATTTTATAAAGAACCTGTTACCTGTGAGTTGTTCATGAGCGAAAGGCTTAATTGTACAATTACTTTTTTCCGAGTATTTAATTCATCTCCATAACTACTTCTTCCGCCATGAAACATCTGTTCGATCTGTTGGCGCCTCTTTTTTTGATGGTAAATGCATCTGCTCAATAAATTCCTGATTGCCGGATGCCTTCCCCAAAGGGGCAAGCGGCATACCCACCATCGCCACTGCCATCGTAGTAGAAGTTATTGCTACTTTCGCTATAAATGTTGTCGTTTTTATACATAGCAATGATTGTAAGCTACTCCCAAGCCGTATAAGCATACAAAGCTACATCAGTTTGCACAAATACCTTTCCATTTCCGGCTGTCAATAACCCAAACGGCGACCCATCAGGCGAACGTTCTTCCGAGTGTACAATCTCACCATTTCTGGCATCCAGTACATACAGTCTACCGCTATGGGCGTGATACACATAGCCATCTAAATAGGCGATGTTATCCTGTCCATGTCCACCGCCAAATTTCAAACCGGTATTCCAGAGTTCTTTGCCTGTG
>TARA_R110002110_G_scaffold6722_11_pt1 | contig 33746 bp, 23 predicted proteins | sample TARA_R110002110 | Tara Oceans TARA_R110002110 (sample SAMEA4397330) | marine metagenome | biome: Polar Biome; feature: [SRF] surface water layer (ENVO:00010504); material: water (ENVO:00002006), including particulate matter (ENVO:01000060) such as... | depth 5 m | reverse complement strand
GAATTTATTATGAAAACAATTAAAGATTTACTAAACGACAAAGAAAAGCTTAGTTTAGTATGTGGCGCCAGCAATGCCATGATTGCCAAATTGGCAGAAAATGCTGGATTTGATGCTGTTTGGCTTTCAAGTTTTGAAATGCATGCATGGAATCGTTTACCAGATGCATCAATTTTGAATGTTGCTGATTATGCAGATGCGGTAAGCAAAATGGCAGATAGAATTGATGTGCCGATATTGGTCGACTCTGATGAAGGCGGCCCAAGCTCGATCAATACGATTCGAATGGCCAGAGAATATGGCAAAGCCGGCGCCTGGGGAATGTGCATTGAAGACAATCCATCGCCAAAAAGATGTTCATTTTATGGAATGAAGAAGGAGCTTGAAAAGCCTGAGATTATGATTGGAAAGGTAAGAGCGGCTATTGAAAAAAACAATAAAGAAGGATTTGCCGTTATTGCAAGAACAGAAGCACTGATTCAAGGGCGAGGACATGAGGTCGCGCTGGAAAGAGCAAGAATGTATACAGATGTTGGCTGTGATGGATTTTTGATCCACAATAAAAACAAAACGCCAGATGAGGTATTGAAGTTCGCGGAACTTTACCACGCAGCTGGCCTAACTACCCCATTGGTGTGTGTACCTACAACATATAATCAAGTTACTACTCAACAACTACACGATGCTGGATTCAGTTTGGCAATTTACGCAAACTATTCCGTTCGCGCCACCGTTAGAGTTTTGCAGCAGATGTTTACAGAAGTTATTGATGGACAATCTTTGTCTGCCGGCAATAAACATGTAGAGCCAATGTCAACGATTTTCGATCTCATTTGGGTTAACGAATTGATAGAGAATCAAAAAAGATATGGATCGTAGTTTATTTCAAGAAGTTGTGGACATGGGATATACCTTTTTTACCGGTGTGCCCGATAGTGCTCTAAAAGCATTTCAGAATGATATCATTGATTCTGATTATAAGCACATAATTGCAACACACGAATCTCAAGCTGTTGCAATTGCTTTTGGCGCAGAAGTCGCCGGCCAAAAAGCTTGTGTTTATTTACAGAACTCAGGACTCGGAAATGTTATAAATCCTATCACTAGTTTATGTATGCCTTTTGGCATAGAGCCTTTTTTAATTATTGGCCATCGCCATACACTTTCTCAGCATAAGATTATGGGAGAAATTGACGAGGATTTAATGAAATTGATTGGGTATAAAAATTATCGAATTATATCTGGAGAAAACAATGTTAAGTAGAGAAAAAGCCCTTGAGTGGGTTTTTTCACATCATGGCAATGATGCGGTTTACATTACTAATACTGGTTACTTATCTAGAGCCGTATACGCTATGTATCCTGATCACAGCAATATCCTCTATATGCAAGGTAGTATGGGCCTTTCGGCCTGTATCGGCCTTGGGCTGGCTTTGAATACCGACAAGGAGGTAGTGGCCCTAATGGGCGATGGATCGCTTCTGATGCACTTAGGAGCCACTCATACGCTTAGAGATGAATCGCCTGGCAATTTGTTCGTGTATATATTTGACAACGGATTGCATGAATCTGTTGGTGGATATAAATGCGCAAAACTAGAAGACAACTACCCAGGAATAACCAAGATTTTAAAAATTGACAAAGGTGACAAAAAAGGTAGAGTTGGTATTGATTGCGAAACAAACTTAGAACTTGTGAGAAAGCATTTATGAGTAAATTATTGCTAAATCCTGGCCCAACAAACACTAGATTTTTAACTAAAGTCGCACAATGGAAAGGTTCGGACTTATGTCACAGAACAGATGAATTTTATGAAGTCCTTCGCGAAGCCAAGAAATTATTATTATCTAGTATGAGTTTTAAGGCTAAAGATTCATTTCATATTGCATTATTTGGTGGCACTGGAACAACAGCAATGGAAGCAATGATATCTTCACTAATACCCTGCCGCGACAGCCGTAAATATATTTCTTATAATAAACCAGTAACAGTAATAAACGCTGGTAAATATGGAATCCGTGCCATGAGTATGATGGACATTTACAAAATTCCATATAAAGAAATAATTTCATCAAACATCGAGGATTTAGAGCGCAATACTGCTGCTAATCTTGTTTACTTTGTTGAAAATGAAACATCAACCGGTGAGAAATACGATTTAGAGAAGATGAAACAGATATATCCAAATGCAAAATTTTTCATTGATGCAACATCTGCCTTTGGAGCTAGTAATTATAGAAAACATTTAGATTGTATAAACGCTTTATCATTTTGTAGTAACAAATGTCTTCAATCAACTCCGGGTGTTTCTATAGTAATTTTTAAAAAAGATCTTGACATTGTTCCAAAAACATGTTATATGAATCTAGAGGCTTATATAAAGAACGAAATGCCATTTACAATGCCTGTACAATCCATATCTGCACTACGATATACTTTGTATAATATCTATGATAATGAAAAGACTTTTAATTCGAGAAGAAATTATTTAATCTCCGATTTAAGAAAGCTTGGGATTGAATGCTTAAACAAGAATCCATGTAATGCTATAATTGGATTTAAGCATCCAACAAAAAACTATGAAGAATTAAGAGACTTTTTGTTGCAAAAAGATATTGTAATTTATTCAGGAATTGGCGGTATTGAAAATAGTTTTAGAATTGCAACAATGAGTGTCGATTTTGATAAGAAATATTCAAAATTTTTAAGAGTGTTGGGTCGAACAATTTAATGAAAAGAATATATGTTGATATAGTTGGCGATCTTTTCCACTTAGGCCATGTAAGCTTATTTAAAAAAGCAAGAGGTTTAGGAGATTATTTAATTGTTGGCGTCCACTCTGATGAAGATGTGGCATTCTATAAAAGAAGGCCAGTTTTATCATTAGAAGAAAGGAGCAAGGTTATAAAATCTTGTAGATATGTTGATGAAGTCATAGAGAATGCTCCATTGGTTATAACCGAGGAATTTATAAACGAACATAACATCTCTTATGTTGTGCATGGCGACGATGTTAGCGATGAAGTAAAAAGACAACATAAAATCCCTTATAGTCTCGGGATTGTAAAATATGTTCCATATACCCCAGGTATATCAACAACAGAAATAATCGAGAGGATAAAAAATGGTAATTATTAGCGCGACTGGCGGCTCTGGCTCTAGCTTTGTGGCTGATGAGTTTAAGAAACATTATTGGAATGTGTGTCTGCGGCCTGATGGCGGCCACCAAAAAGCCACACATACTCCAGCACAAATTTTTCTTGAAAGAACAAGGCCTTTTTATACATCTTGGGCTAAAGATGAGCATACTCAAAAAGAGATGTTCGATCAGGCTTATACAAATCTTAGAGCTAAAGGCTGGCCAAATCTTATGCTTTTGTGCATGACTTGGGGCGGATTAGGTTGTTTAGACGATTTGGATGAGAGAGTTATATTTTTAGTTAGAGATCCGATATTTGCTTTTAATTCATATTCTGGCGGCGGCTGGAGAAAAGAAGGAGGAGCCAGAAGAATTAAACATGTTGGAGCTACCGGGCCCAATGATATCAGATGGATTAAATTGTGGTTAAATGATTTTGCTTTTTGGATAGACGGGGCAAAAAATGCATTAAAAGCCCATAATCAAGATAAGGGGCATATTGTGAGATACCATAATTTTAAACAAGATTGGTCCAAGATACCTGATGTTCCTCCGATTCATAAAGATTTTAGCTCAAAAGACAATTTAGAAAAACTTGAAGGATTTTTAACCCAACAAACAATTGATATTATAAGACACGAAACAGCTGAAGTTTGGGATACAATTTGTGAGATTAAACAATGACGATAAAAGATAAACAATTTTTAGGACGACTAAACAAGTCTTTAGGCGAAAATGAGCTTAGAGAATACCTCGCTGACAAAAAAGAAACAGCAAAATCTAAGAACAATCTACCCGATAAATATGAATTATTCGACTTGGAAGGAGCAGCCAAAAATCCAAAAGTTTTGTTGATTGGTCCGTGCATTACAATTCCAAGATATATGCAGAAGCGCTGCATTCCACCATTAGGATTAAGTTATGTTGCAGCTTCCTTGGAACATGCGAATGTCGATGTTTCTATAATTGATTGTTGTGTTGAGGGTTGGGACACCGAACGAATCGATGGAAATCTCGTAACATACGGCTTGCCACCTTCGGAGATTGAAGAGCAGTTAAGAGAGGGGCAATACGATATTGTTGGCGTCTCGGTTCTTTTTTCTACTGATTTGCCAAACCTATATGAGATTACTTCGACTGTTAAGAAAATATTGCCCAATTCAACAATCGTTGTTGGCGGGCTACATCCAACCATATATCCAATGGAGATACTGCAATTAGATTTGGACTATAACGATGATCGGACTATTGACTTTATCATTAGAGGAGAGGGAGAACATAGGTTCCTTGATTTTATTAATTTATACTCTGAAGGCAAAGTAAATGTAAAGGCTGATGGTCTGGTGGGATTTGTTGATGACACATATTTTACTAATTCCCAAGTCAACACAATCGAAAACATAGACGATCTACCATTTCCTGCTTTTCACCTACTTCCGATGGAAAAATATTTTGAAATTAATATTCCCTTTTCTCCTGTACCACAAGGAAACCGTGTAATACCTATGTTGACAACAAGGGGTTGCCCAATTGGATGCAGTTTTTGCGCCAACACGAATATTTGGAAAAGGCATAGAAAAAGATCAACTTCTAATATTGTTGAAGAGATCAAACACCTGAAAAAAATATTTAATGTTGATGAAATTCAATTTGCTGATGATAATTTAACATTTGACATGAAACACTCGTTGGAAAAGTTTAGAGCAATCAAAGATGAGAATATTCTATGGTGCACGCCAAACGGCACAATGATTAACAAACTAACACCAGAGCTTGTTCAAACAATGGCTGAATCTGGAATGTATCAGATTACACTATCCATGGATAGCGCAAATGCCCGAACTTTAAAAGAACTACACCACAAACCGGTTAATTTAAATAGTATACCTGGACTTATAAATAAATGTAAAGAATATGGTGTATTTACGCATGGAACACTGGTTGTTGGTATGCCTGGAGAAACAATCGATGAAATCAAAGAGGGTTTCGAGTACGTGAAAAGCGATTTGCACTTTACTAGTGTTTCCGCTTTCATTGCTGCAGCAATTCCTGGATCCGAATTATACCATGAAATGCTTGACCAAGGAAGAATCACCAGAGAACAGGCTCGACAGATCGATACAACAAAATCTAAAATCAATATTGATATTGACTCTGTTGTATTAGAACAAGAAATTGAAAATTTTCAAACAGATTTTATGTATATTGCCAAAGAAAGAGACCCAGAAGAATATACGAGAAAATACAAAAAATTAATTGATTCAGGTCGCTGGGATGAAACTCAGTGTGGAGGAAAGCTCACATGAACAAAAAATTAGCAAGAACTCTTAGCGATTTAAGCGAATCCCAGTGGTATGAGGTTAGATTTAAACAAGGATTTATTACAAAAGAACCTCCGTTCAATCTTAAATCTAGAAAAAGAAATCTTCTTGATGTTAAAGAAGTATTGGAGGACACTGGACTAAAATTTTGGCTTACTAACGGAACCGCACTGGCTGCTCACCGAGAAGGCGATTGGATTCCTTGGGATGACGATGTTGACTTGGATGTTATGATGGAAGATTATATGTTGGTCCGAGCCGAGCTAAGAGAAAGATTTATCAATGAGGGTTTTATTGTAAGAGATAGACATGTTAACGATCCTACCATGGCAAAAATGGCTATTTTTAGAGATGGAGAAAAAACTGCACTTAGACCGTTATATCTAGATCCAAAACATAAGCACGGAGACAAATATCGATTTAGAAGAGACTATAAATATTTACGCAAATTTTATGAAACGCCGGGCACAATTGAATTCATGGGAGAAACATTTAATATTCCATCTCCAGTCGAAGAGTTTTTGACTTATGTTTATCGCGATTGGAAGACACCCGTAAATGAAGAAGAAGAGAGTGTTTATAGTACATCAGATATAAGGAGGTAAAGTGAACGACAAATTGATGAAAGAGGTTCAACGATTAGAAATTAAACGTGGTATAGAATTTTTAACTAAAGATACTATTTTAATATCATATCCAAAATGTGGAAGAACTTGGGTAAGAATGATGTTGGCAAAGCTGCTTATTGAAATGGATTATTCAAACGAAGAATATGAAATGCTGCCGGCATTACATAAGCAGCCGCTGCTAATAAAAGATCAATTTTCGTCTGATATCAGAGTTATATTTTTATATAGAAATATTGGTGATGTTGTAATGTCATTTTTTTGGGAAAGCGTAACTAGTGATAGAAATGGTATTGAAGCATTTAAATCTCCGCACTATTTTATTAGAGATGAGAGATTTGGCATACCCAATATCGCTAACTTTTATAATATTTGGTTTAATAATATACACAAATTTAAAGATCATTTATTTATAACTTATGAAGACTTACATAATGATACGTTTTCAACTATGATGGAGGTTGTTAAATTTTTGTGCGCCGAAAGAGAATGCATAGCATGGCATTTTGAAGGCCAACCTGAATTCCCAGATCAGCCTTTTATTAATTTTACTGTAGAAGGTCTTAAAAACGCAATCGAATACTCAAAATTCGAGAATATGAAAAGAATAGAAAAAGAAAACAATGATGAAAATTTGTTAAAAAATTATAAAGGCAATTTTGGAAATAAAGAAATCCGCTCAGACAGGCAACCAGATGAGCCATGGGCACCTGGAGAACGGCGGCACTGGACCCTCAAAGAATATTTAAAAGATAAAGAGGTTAAAGATGGTGGTCGTTGTCGAAGAGGTACAGTTAATGGTTATTTAGACGATTTAAAAGAAGAAGTAGATCTTCATTTTATTAGAGCTGTTGAAGAGCGGATCAATTGGCCAGAGAAAAAATGATAGTAAGAACAAACACAGATGGATTTAAATGGATTGTCGATGTCTCCGATGGCGGCATAGGGCGACAACTTTATGCCTCAAACGCTACCGGAAAAGAGTATTCATTCGCCAGAGAAAAAATGTTTATGACCTTGTTGGATGATACAATTAAACCAGGAATGACTTGTATAGATGTCGGTGCAAATATTGGATATGCAACGTTATTCATGACCAGAAATGCAGGCCAAGAAGGAACGGTTTATGCAATTGAGCCCGATCCTCATAATATGAAGTTTTTATTAGCGAATCTTAAAGAAAATAATTATCAATGCGAAGTTAAAAGATGCTTAATTTCTAGTTATGATGGAGAATCTGAATTTTGGATTGCAAAACATCCAAACTTAAACAGTGTTAAAAAAACAAAACATAGTATCAGACAAGAGGTGATAAACTGCTTCAGTTTGAATACATTTTGTTCAACTAGAAAATATCCAAATTTTTTAAAAATGGATCTTGAGGGCCATGAAGTTAGTGTATTTGAGGGTGGATATGAATATTTTAAAAACAACGATGGGGAAACTCATTTTCTTCTAGAAGTTCATCCACAGTACTATGATAAAGATAATGATTTTGCCGCAGTATTAAAAAAATATCAAGATATTGGATTTAAAGTGAAATATGTTGTTGCAACTCCGGTTCCTGATCCAAAACCCTTAAAAAATAGAGGATATTCACCTATAATAAGGATTCAATCCGATGGGTTCACAAGAAGCTTATATCAAATAGGAAACAACGAAGATGCTATATATTTGGCATGCAATTTACATGATAATGTACCCGGCCGCAAGGTCATACGCAGCATTATGGTATCTAGAGAATAGATAATGGAAAACGATAAAAAAGAAATAAAAGACTACTGGGAGTTAATTGAGCAATGCGCAGAAACCCCAGAGAGTATTCCCAAGCCTGGAGAATGGATCGCAATTGATTGTGGTGCGAATGTTGGTGAGATAACCGAGTCACTTTTAGAACACGGCGGTATGGTTTATGCTTTTGAGCCTAATAGAGTTGCATACAACATTTTGAATGAAAGAATGAGCAAAAATTCACACTGTATTTGTTATAATTTTGCTGTTTCTGATAAAACTGAAATGACAAAACTTTATTTACATAAAAAGCTGGCTGGAGTGGAGATCTCGTGCGATGAGACTTATACGCTACATGCTAAATATTCTCAAGGCAGTTCTCTTAAATCAGACAAACGAAATGTTGATAAAAATAATTATCAATCAGTACAGGCTATAAGATTATGTGATTTTATTAAGCAAGTTCAAGAGGCCCCCGAGGCGCCCGGCATTCTTATGTTAAAAATTGATGTCGAGGGCGCCGAAGTTGATATTTTAAGAGATTTACTCGACACTGGAATTGCAAACATGATTCCGTTTATTTTTGTTGAAACTCATGATCAAAAAGTACCATCAATTGCTGAAGGGATGGCCGAAATTCGCAACCGCATCAAAGACGGTCAAGTGCATGGATTATACAAAAATATATATTTAAATTGGATTTAAAATGGCAAGATGTTTAGTTACGGGCCACAAAGGTTATATTGGCTCAAGATTATATAAGAAATTAGAAGAATTGGGACATACTGTTCAGGGTATTGATTTACTTGATGATGAGTGGCGAGGTCAAGCTGGTTACGGTAAAGATGTTATAACAATGTTGGCAGAGGGTAGTGACGGATTATTTCATCCACATTATTTCAACTTTAAGCCTGAATATGTTTTTCATATGGCTTGTTGGCCACGCGTCGGATATAGCGTAGAGAACCCTGTCAAAACAGCTAAAAACAATATTCTTGCTGGGTCTACTACATTAAACTTCGCTAGAAAAGTTGGAGCAAAAAGAGTAATATATTCTAGTTCATCATCGGTGGTTGGAAATGGAAATGGACCTGCAAGCCCTTATGCACTTCAAAAGTACACAACTGAACTTGAGTGCAAAATGTATCCTGAGCTTTATGGAATGGACACGGTATCGTTGAGATATTTCAACGTGTATTCGCACGATCAGGCGGCCGCCGGTCCATACGCAACTGCGGTATGTAATTGGATGAAAGCCGTTAGAGAGCGCATTAATCCGTTCATCACTGGTAACGGCGAACAACGAAGGGACATGATTAATGTCGACGATGTTGTATCTGCTAATATATTTGCAATGGAATATGAAGAACTGTTCGATGGTCAACATTTTGATGTTGGCACGGGCGACAATATCTCTTTAAACCAAATAAAAGAGTTGGTTTTAAAACACCATTCAGGTGTAACATTTGATTATGTTAATTCCCGACCGGGAGATGTAATGCTAACAAAGGGTGACATACAACCTTTAAAGAGTTTGGGTTGGTCTGCTAGTATTGGCATTGAAGAGGGGATCGAAGATTGTTTTAGGAGATTGGTAAATGAATAATATTGGAATTATTGGCCAAGGTTTTGTTGGCACGGCAATTAAAGAAGGGATGCAGCATGCCCTGACTATAGATACTTATGATAAGTTTAAGTCAGAACTGTCGACTTGTAATAGTGTCGAACAATTGTGTAAGAAAACAAAGATTATATTCGTTTGTTTGCCCACGCCTATGAGAACCGATGGATCTTGCGATCTTTCAATCGTAGAATCCGCAATAGCCGAAATTGACAAATATTCAAATTTTCACATTGCAGTGATTAAGTCCACAGTTCCACCAGGAACAACAGAGAATCTAAATAAAACATTTAAAAATGTAAGCGTTGTGTTCAGTCCGGAGTTTTTAACTGAAGCCAACTTTATAAATGATTTTAAAAATCAAAATCGTATAATTATCGGGGGCCCCCGACCTGCAACTACGATTGTAAAAAACATGTTCAGAAAAGTATTTCAAGAAGTCACAATTGTCAAAACAGGATCAAATACGGCCGAGACCGTAAAATATTTTACCAACTGTTTTTTAGCAACAAAGGTTAGCTTTGCTAACGAGATGAAGCAAATTTGTGACGAAGTTAATGTCGACTATGACAAGGTTATAGAATATGGATTGTATGATAAAAGAATTGGAAGAACACACTTATCAACACCGGGACCAGATGGAAAAAGTGGTTTTGGCGGGTCTTGTTTCCCAAAAGACCTTAATGCACTAATACACGTTGCAAAAGATAATGGCGTCAAGCCAACTGTTTTGCAGGCAGTGTGGGAAAAGAATTTAGAAGTTCGCCCAGAGAGAGACTGGGAGAAATTAAAAGGAAGAGCCGTATCAAAGGAGAACTAGAATGGCAATAACAAATAAAGAAATGTTTTTAACTGACCAAGCTTTGGGAGCAGTTATGGTGGCTTTACAAAAAAGCCTTTTTGAGCAATCGGACATTGTTCCGCTTTTAAAGGGATTTAAGTTTCGTTTATCCGAAAGTGGATTAATGGTCCTGAACCCCCCAATATGGAAAATTCCAGCAGAAGACAATACTCAAGCTGAAGAGGAAAATGCCTAAATATTTTTATCGTTGCAAAGAGTGTGATCATGAGTTTGAAATTTATCATTCAATTCATGATCTTTTGCAAAATTGTGATAAATGCGAGGCACAAGAAACTTTAATTAGAGTTCCATCTTTGGTCTATAATCTTACAATCAAACAAGGTCCAAAAGCTAAAAAAGCTGTTGGATCTGTTGTTAACGAGTTTATTAAAGACACGAAAGAAGAAGTAAAACAAGAAAAAGAAAAACTAAGCAATGAGAAATACGAACCATGAATATACAACTTATATTGACTATACTGCTTGTTGTTTCTGTCTTGGTTAATGTTACCTTTTTTTGGTATACGCGCAATATTTTAGCAAAATTGCTGTTCGTATCAGAAAACATAGGTGATTTAATGGAAATGGCTAATCGTTTTGTTAACCATGTAGACGACATACATCAGATGGAAATGTTTTATGGCGATGAAACTTTAGGATTTTTGGTGCAACACGCGCAAGATTTAGCTGAGCAGTTTGAAATGTTTGAACAAATATTTACATTAACAGAAGAAGGAGACGAAGAATTTGACGACGAAAATAACACCACAGAGACGCAGACGGCGACGGAAAAATAGTCGTCATTATTTTACACAAGTACATGAAGACGCAATTGTTGAATATGCCAAAACAACAGACTATAAGACGCGCGAACATTTATACATAACATACATTCAGCCAGCATTTGATGAAATGGTTGACAAGATTGTTTATACCTATAAATTTACCAATCTTCCCAATATCGATGAACTAAAGGATGAGTGTAAAATATGGCTGACAACTATACTCGATAAGTACGATCAAAGTAAGGGCTCCAAAGCCTTTTCTTATTTTAGCGTTATAACAAAAAATTGGTTTATTCACAAAGTAAAGAAAAATCAAAAACAGGTAAGGAGAGAAGTAGATATAAATGAAATATCCAACGCGCTGGAGATCAAATATCTTGCAACCTATAATGAATATTTCAATAAGCGCTCAAACGATGAGTTTTGGGATCAATTATGGATGGAAATTAAATCTTGGGATTCTGACTCTTTAAAAGAAAATGAAAAAAAGGTTTATGAAGCAATCAAAATATTGTTATCAAGTCCCGACGACATAGAAATTTTTAACAAAAAAGCTATTTATTTATACATCAGAGAGATAACCGGATTAAATACAAAACAAATTGTTAATAATCTAAATAAAATGCGAAAAAGATATCGCACGTTTAAAGAAAAGTGGAACGAGGGAGATTTATGAAGAAAGATCTTGAAACATTAATGGACGAAGCATTACAAAATATTAGAGATGATAGGCAGATAGCAAGAGAATTGTTGAATGATACTGCAAATTTAATTGCAACTAGCCCAGATGACAGTCGATATCTTGGGCCTGTTGCTGCCAAGCATGTTGAAACTTTGCAAAGGTCTAACGAGCAGCTTGTAAAGCTTATTTCAATTACACAAAAAGAAGCTTCTAAGTCAAATTTGCTTTCCGAAGAAGACAAGCAAGATTTATTTGATATTATTAAGGAGAACAATGTTTAATGTCTGACCATGAAAGGAAACGTTTAGGTTTTTTGAATCCAATTGCAGGTGGCTTCGAACAATTTATTGAGGGCGTTCGGGATACCGGCGTAATGTTTCAGCAAACCTTAGAAAACATTCGACGCGGCCAGGAACTCAATATATTTAGAGGAACTCATAGCTATAAGGCTATAATTATATCCACGCCAAAATTAATCAGGTCCAAAGATCCCTCAGATGTACTTGACAAGAATCACTATCAGTTTAGAGCTAGAATACCGGAAATCCACGCCGGAATTCCAGATCCTTTTTGTTTCATGGAAGCCGGCGGGACCGCGCACTCCAGCAACCAGTCCTCCGGAACCGAATCCGAGGCCTCCAGACATCGTGCAAAACATCCTTTGTTTGTTTCTGACAATTCAGCCACCGAGTCAGCCGATGGCCTTGATATTGGAGACATTGTTCTCGTTAGCTATAAAAAGGGCCCCGGCTCAAGCCGAGGCATAGGTGGCAGATTCCTATCTAAAACCCGTGAGGCAAAATACAGTGGCTATGAAAAAGATTGCGCGGATATGGTTAATAAGCAGCCCCCAGACTGGTGCGGCTTGTGTCCTGGCGCGGCCGGTGATCCTAGTAGCTGTTATCCTAACGCTGGGGGATCTGGTGATACCTATGAAGGCGCGCCAGCTGTATTGAGCGACGGCTATGGCAGTACTCCATATAAGTCAGGCCACAGTGTCGCCGCTGGTGCAGTAAGCGGCCCCTGTGCGAAATTGTGGTATGAAGATAAACACGGCCTAGGCGTTGGCAAGCCACAAGTTAGTCCTTGTTGTTGTGGGCAAACTATTAAATGGGGGGCGGCTTATGATCCAGACGCCAATACGACCTGTCCAGAATCGCGTGGCTGCCATTCATTGGTATTAAAAAGTAGCTCGAAAGATGCTGGCGGAGCAGATTATAGTGTTGTTGACAGGTATGCCAAGGGTGAAGGTGGAATTTTAAATTGTAGCACCGGCGCCTATATCAGATATGAAGTATCACCAGCATCGTTAAACACGTTGGTTAAACCTTTATGGCTAGCCTTTATTGCCGAAGTTAAAAGAGTGGTGGGAGGCGGCATAGGATTTAGTTATACATCTGTTAGAAGAAGCGTAAAACATCAATGGATTTTATATACAGGCCGCCAGGGCATGGGCCCCAGAAGTGGTATTTATTTTCCAAGCAAGCCGATGGGGGCTAAAACAGTCACCGGTCACCGAGCTGGCGCAGCATGTGATGGCAAGTGGACAATCGCGAACGAATCGGCTCTGAACCCCGGGTGGAGTGGTTTAAGTTATCTTCAATTGTGTGAAAAAATTAATACAGAAATAGCTGGTAACAGATCGCCATCTAAATTCGGAATTGGATGGTTTGGCCATGGAGACGATATTCATTGGGAAATGTATTATGCCTCTATTGATCCAGATACCGGTAAGGGGGTCGCCCCGGGCCAAGGCGGAACAATGACTAAATTATCAAGCCGCAGCCTAGGGTTGGCCGCCATAGGCGAGGCCGCCTGGAATTATTATTTCGGACTTCATGGTTCTAATTCTTGCAACTGGCATGAAGATCTTGTAGATTTGCCCTTAGAGTTTTTAGTAGACATGTGTCCCAATGGAGAATTGAAGTGTTTGGCACAATTGGGTGATCCATCTACATATGATCCTACCGTAATTCGAAGTGGAATAGTTTCTGAAGAGACGCTATCAGCCAGCATCTTTGGTGTTGATTCCTCCGCGGCCCAGCAAATGACCGATCTTGATTTGGCCGCCATCGAACAAGATCTGGGAATAGCTGCAGCTCCCGGTAGCGAGTATTTGGATTTGGCTGTCTTTGATGATGAAGAAGATTTTCAGTGGGAGGATCCTTACGATTCGCAAGCTGGGCCTCTGGCCGTTAGATAAATTAAGGAAAAACAGATATGGCAGACTGGAAAACAAGAAAACAAGTAGATACAGCTAATTGGTCTCAACATGTTAAAGATATAATTAATGATCCAATTGGAATGCGCAAAAGAACTGAAGAAACTTATACTCTTGGAGTCGCAAACACATCATTAAGTGAGCCGAGACCAAACTATTTTTTCGTTCCAGACGGCGATGAAAAATACATGGGAGGTAAGGCTAATACACATATTATTTTCGGCAGAGATCAGCCCAATAGCGTTTGGAGCGGCCATGGCGGAAGTGGCCACACACAAGCTGGATCAATTGCTTTAATTGCGGGAATGTCTCCACATGTCAAGGATGAAACATTGGTCAACAAAAATGCAATTGATGATTCTGCAATGATCTATATATCGCAAAAAACCGATGTAGACAAAAATTTCGGTTTAGCCGAGGGCGAGATTGGAAGCGTTACAGATAGTTCGGCAATAACTATGAAAGCAGATGGTGTTAGAATTATTGGTCAAAATGGTATTAAAATTGTTACTGGCGGCGCGCAAAATACAAAAACTCGAAGTCGAGATGGCACGCCAAATGCAATTTTAAATGCGTTGGATGCTGTTTTTACCGAGAGAGGTTCATCCGGCGGCTTCTCCGCACAACCGGCGCCAGGAATTGAATTGATTGCTGGAAACAATACTGAAAAACAAAAAATAGGTTTTATAGGAAAAGTCTTGGGCTCCGAATCTGATGAAATTGATATTTTACAACCAGTACCTTTAGGTAGCAATCTAGCAGACTGTTTGAAGGAAATGTCAGATATCATATCTAAATTGAATGGAAAAGTTGCTGATTTTGCCTGGGCCCAAAGTAAATTTAATGCTTCAATTATGACTCATACACACCCGTTGATGCCTCTTCCCGTCCCTCCATTTTTGATGGCCGGCCCGTCACTAAAGCTGGGTGGTGCTGGTATTAGTAATGCGGTCTCTATGGTTACTAAAGTTCATGCTGGATTAATCGCGCACAAATTAGATATAGCTTTACATCAAATTAATTATTTGCGAGATTTTGGACCTCAATGGATTTGTAGTGAAAACGTTAGAACAACCTAGGTATTAAAATGGCAGACATAACATTTAAAGATTTTCAAGCAACAACGGTAACAAATATTGATGGGACGGATATTGAAGTTTCAATCGAATGCGTAGATGTTGTTGAAATTGCCGGCCCCGGAGAGATTTGTCCGACTTGTATTCCAAACCCAAAGGCCATAGAGCCAAATTGGAAAGTTATAGCTCCTTTAAAAATTGCTGCTTCTGATATAGCAACTGAAGTTTTGGCGCCAATAGAGCCGCAAAGTACGGGCGCCCCCTATCTAAATGAAAAAACGTGTGAATACTCTATTGTTATAAGAACACATTATGAAACTGCCTTGCAGGCAACAAACGAAACTGGAGAAGTGGATCCGATTGCTGCGATTAACAATGGAGAGCTTAATCAAAAATATTATATCGAACCAGCAATCCGTGCTTTATTGCGATATTATGGTAAACTAGAAACAGACAGTATTTATGACTCTGATGGAGAAGTAGTAAGCGTTGGAACAGTTGATGCTTTAAAAATCGTCACCGCCGCAGTGGACTATTATGTTCCATTTAGACCGCTATTAAATATGTCAGTATTGGTGACCGTTCCAGCTTTAAATTTTAATCAAATAGAAAGCGAACCTGAAGAAGAAGCCGAAGTGCCAACAGCGCTCGGCGACCGTGAATATAAATTAGAAAATTTAAAAGGATATACGAGAAGAGCAACAAGAGTATTTAAATTATATCAAAGATATTTATCTGAGTTCGAAAAGGAATATGGTGGCGGTTTATTTTTCGAAGATCAGACTCAACTGATAATAGCAACACCAATTAGAAAATCCCCAACTCATCCGGACTGGAATGAAAATAATGAAAGCTTTCACCTTAAACAAGCTGTAACTTCAATTTTTGATTTTATTTTTTCAAGAGGATATAAAACCCGAGGAAGACCAAGAGCCGGCCAAAAAGTTGCAACTTCTATAAAAATTGGATTTGAAACAGAATATTCTGGACTATCTTATATTAAGATTATAGAAAAAGGGTGCGAAGACAATGCTAAAACTTTTTCTGGAAATAAAATTAGATCTTTGACAGAAAATGAATCATTTAAAAGACCAACAACTTTAGGATATTTAGCCAAACTATCAGACATGAATGAAGATCTGTTAGTCAGAGAGCCTGCAGATTATTTGACTTTTTTGAAAAATTATACTTACCCTAGCGTATCCGTTAATTATGGTTCATCGTTACCATCGCAAGAAGATGAAAGTTTAATATCTTGCATCTCTAGTAATTTAAATATTGATGAGTTCTTGGAAGCCGGCCTCAAAACTATCGTTAAAACTCCCGAAACAATTCTTAAGAGATTTAGTGAGAAACTATGCCAGAACGCAGCCGAGGCCATGGAAGATTCTTCCGAAACTTCCGAAGAAGGAGAAGAGGGTGATGCCAGTACTACTGATGCATTTGGAATATCCCCAGTATACCCCCTAGGCTCAAAAAGGGAAAGTAGAAAACTTTTTCTTAATACTGCCATTGAATCGGCAATGGAGGAATATTATAAAGATGACACCATATTCGATGAATTACCAGAAATTTTAGCCGCCATAGAAGGTGCAGATGTAGGAGAAAAATTAAAAGAGTTTAGAAAAAAGTTCTTAGGCAAGATCAAGCAGTGCGGCCTTTATTCTTTTATGCTCAGAGGCATTCAATGTTTGATGGGAGGTATGTCTTTAACTGATTCCTTATATGTCATGATTGAGGCTGCATTAAAAGGCATGGATATTGACGGCATGCATAAATTGTTTGTCGGATTGCCATTGAATGCACAACTTGAAATTGAGGAAAAAGTCAAAGAAAAATTAGCCGAAAGGCTTGCAGACAATCAAGATATATATGCTCAAGATGGAAGCGGCTTTGTCGGCGGCTTATTTGGCACGGCCATGGAAAATCCCTACAACGGCGCCCCTTTTATAATTACTGGCCCAACTGCAGAAGGATATAAAGCCGGCCCCGGCTGGTATCAAATTAAAGTCTCTACCCTCACCGGCGGCCCGTGTTCGCCTCCTGGAACGATTTGCGATACTAATATAATGAACCCCAACGTAGGCGCCTTCGACAGCGATGGGGTATACCAGCCCCGCGATATTGAGACTTATGAATCTCATCCTGAAGGATATTGGTTCACCGAATCAACAATACAATCATATCAACAAATTAATGGACTCTATGAACAATGGGTCGTTGATTACAGTTTACAAGCTAATGGATCATTTATGGATCAGATTCGTGCCAATGGTACGAAGCAAACACCTAATTTCTCCGGAGAAGAATTGTTTGGAAATATTTCATCCGATATTGGAAAGGAGCTGCAAGCTGGTGCAGAAGCTACCAAGCCAACAGCAACAAGAAGAACACTAGCGCCATCAAGATCTGGCGGAGCCTATAATGCAGTCGGCGGAGATACCATCCCTGGAATTATTATAACTGCATATATTGAAGCCATTTTAGAATATTATACTACATCGGGAACGTTGGAAGATTTGTTGGAGAACCTGCAAAGATTTCCAGGCGCCGAAATCGTATTTAGAGTTTTAAAACAATTAGATTGTTCCGTGCCGCCCCTTTTCGATCCTGGAGTTCCCGATTTTTTAAAATCGCTTGATATTGCTGTTTGCCGATCACAAAGAAAATTAGTTATACCAAAATTCCAGAATCCAAAAGCTTGGTTGAGCGAGTTGGATCCATTGGCCTATCTTAAAGAGGCGATTATAACTAAAATAGAGACGATGATCTGGGACTTAATGGTTGCTTTGGTAAAGAAGTTGATGGAAGTAGTAGGAAATGCACTGTGCAAAGCTTTGGAATTGGTTGGAACAATTGTAAAAGAAGCATTTACTCCAGGAGAAGCAAGTTTAAGATCAATAATTCAAGAAGTTATTTGCGGACCAGGGGCGACCGAAGAGGACATAGATCAGACAATTGCCGATATTTTTAATTCAATCGGCGGCGCTGAGTCAACTGCCAACACGGATGCTGTTAATTCTTTAGTTAATGATTTATCAAACGGGCTGACAAGGAACGAGATGACAGATCTGTTAATGGGTAGATCAAATCAGACTGCAACGAAAATAGCAAAAGAAATTATGGATCAAGAACACGCAGAATTTTCAACTGTTTACAGCTCAGAAAGCAAGATAGCTAATTTATTTGGTGTAATCGGAAAAGCAATCCCAGCCGAATATCTAGATATTTTAGATCACCTGGACGAAAGAGATACTCCTCTTGGCGGAATGCCAGTCAATACCGCCACTTGTTTAAACAGCGAACAAAAACGCGCCTTTGATGAAGCCCGAGCTGGTATTTTAGACGGAAAAGGTGAGTCTAAAGAATTTATTGATGAACTAGTCGCCAAAGAAAACGAACAAGCGATTAAAGATCTATCTGATCTTAGCGGTGTTATGCAAAAAGGACTAGGCAGTTATATTGCAGAAAACATGCCAGACATTATGGCAAAAACAAATTGTGATATAGATGCCGGCAGAGCTATTATTGCTGCAGTTCCTAAAGAATTGGTGGCAATAAATGATGAAATGATCGATAAAATGTTTGAGCTTACGCTTATTCAAGTAATGGACGATCTGGTAGGCAATAAAGGCTTTCTATCGTTGGTTTTAAGCGATACGCTAGGAAACAATTACCCAGAGCATATAAGAAAAGTTTCAAATCAAGACGATTATGTTAATGATTTCAGAGACTCCGAGGATAGTGATGGAGTTTCTGTTAATAGAGAAAAGGGATATTATCCTTTTACTATTGCAACTTGGCTGGCTCAACAAATATTAAAAAATACTACATTCAACATTGGCGGCATGGCAACAGCTTTATCGGCACCGCACAGTGGAGGGCCCTGGAGCACAAATGGAATGAGCACTACCTCAGAATCTGAAGTGTCTGCCGTCTCAAGTACGGGAGAAACCATAATAGCGACTGTACCAGAAGAACAAAATTATAATTTAAGATTGGAATATCAAGACAATAATGATGGTCAAGGTTCAACGACATATGCTGGAATTGCAGCCGATTATGATTATGGCTTTTATTTAGATTATTATCAATCAGTTGTTGCAATACGCTCCGGTATTGAATTTGGTACAGACCCTGGCGTTGTATCAAATGCCGTTATAACAGATGATATTAGTAGGATTAAGATTACTGAATTTAACCCAAATACAAATTCTGTTAAATATGATTTTTACGTTATGGGGTCTTTAGATGAAGATATTTCTGAACTAAAGGCAGCGTTTGATTTGAGTGAAGATGCCACGGTTAATACATTAGGCGGTACCGCTAACGCTTCAACTAGTTTATCGACCTCTCCGCAGAGTAATGTTTTTTCACAATATGTCGATGGAATATTGTCGACAGTTGGCATGCCATCTTTGGCGGGCGTGCTTAGAAATTCAGATTTCAATTCTGTTTCAGATAAATTTGTCAGCAGATTATTACAATCAATTGCCATAAATCCGTCTGATGAAACTTATGGCCTCACGCCGGCCTTCGTTTACGGTAAAGAGACTGGTGAATTAACTGATATTGATTTAGTTTATGTTAAGCCTGATGCCGCTGTATATTTATCAAGCGCCGGCGTCGATGAAGTCAATTCAGCTGATTTATATAACATAGAAGAAGAATTACAAATTTTAGGTCGCAGTGCTACAGATCCTGGCGATGGCAGCTCTAGAGTACATTTCTTAGATCCGGCTAAATATGGTGGCCGCTATAGCAATCCTCCGATTTATATTGGTCCTCCTAAAAATACGGGCTGGTTAGCATTTGCAAAAGGTATTATGCCAGAATTGGATGGATGCGAACCATCAAAAGCGCAGTTAATTAATTTTAATGATATCAAAGAAAGGGTCAATGAACTACTTCAGAGCGTACCCGATGACGAAAGATTGTCCATGAATCCAGATTGTGTTACGGAAGTACCGTATGCTAGAATTCTGAATTCTTCAGCTATAGCAGGAATAGAAGGTTCAATACTGGCAACAATACGAATTTATGTTGCAGAACACATGGTAAAGGCAATGGCTACATTTAGTAAATTTCAAATCATATCTCCAGATGTTTTTGATGATACCTTTGTACAATATATAATAGCAACCATGGAAGAGGATTTAAAGGAATATGGAAAAAAGATTGGACCGCTTAAGGATGATGGATATTGGTTGTCGTTCTTAGAACAAGCCGCACAAGCCGCCGGTAGAATGGTCGAGAGCGGAGAAATGGAGATTGTAGACGCCTCAGCTGAAGATATTGCAATTGTTGCTATCGAAGACATGCAAGATATATATGTTTATCCAATGCGTGACGAATGGTTGGGCAAATCTAGATCAGGCCTGATGTTCAATGAAGTGCTCATTGGAGCAGCACTTGTCGGCGCTGGTTTATTGATCCCCGGCGCCACCGTTGCCATGGCAATAGCGGCCGGCGTTGCTGGTGGGACAATCGCCGATGCTGTTAGCGAGCATATGTTGCAAAATGGATTTGATGATGATATGCCACCATGGTATGCCGATCGAATTCAAATTGGCTCTAAAGGCACATTAAAGGCATACAGAGAGGCTAAAAAACTTTTATATATTGAAAGCACACAAAATTCTGCAAAAGTGCTATTAGGAAGACTAGTCAAAGATCAAATGAAAAGCCTAGCACAAACCTTTAGAGATCAAATGTATTTGTATGAACCCAAATTAACTGCCAAGATTAACGATATTACAAAACATTTTATTGGCACTAGCAAAATGTGTTACGGAAGTTCTCTGAGAGCTGACCTATTTAATTATGATGATCCTGATCCAATAACTGGCGAATATGCCGCAGAATATTCTTCCGCAGCATATGACGGTGTTGGAGACGTTTTGGATGTTGCTGCTTGGGCTGGAGATCAAACCGGCGAAGAAGTAAAATCTGAAGGTCGCACAAATCCGTTAGATGGGCTTGAGCTTTCTGAATTATGTTTGTCTGATTTTACTGATAGTATGGGCATAGGCCAACCTGTCGATGAGCAGGCACTACAGGAGCTGGAAGCCATACTAGAATACTTACTAAGTATTAACGAGTCGGAGTACACCGGCCCCTGGGTCGTCCCCCCCATCTGGGCCGAGGACGACTGGACTCATAGCGAAGCAATTGCAGCTATAGAAGAACAAATACTAGTACTTACAAACAAGCTTGAATACAACGCAGCTGCCGTCGAGGATGCCCCTTACTATAAATATGCTGATATTATATATGGTATTAATCCATCCGAAGTCGATCCAACAAGCAATAATCTTGCTTCGAACCGCGCGAGTTCAAGCGATGAAGAGACAATTGAATCTTCAGTAAACACTGTCTTGGGCGGGTATTCGTTTAAAACTGGAGAGTTTATTGTTGAGAAATATATTTATGTTGAAGACAAAATTGAAGCTGGAATGCAGTTTGATATTGATGCAAACTATCCAAATGAAATTATAGACAGAGCAACTTATCTTCGTAATGTGGTTAATTTAAGTGAATTTTCAGCTTATTTGAAGGGAGATCAACCAGGAGCGGCAGGCTTTCCCGTAGATGGAACAATGGAGTCGCCTAATGGCATTCCAGGCGTTGATTATGGATATGGTCTAATTGGAGGAGCAAACCCTGTCATTGATCCCGAAGCTTTAATATCTGATTATTTTGGCAATTTGCGCTATATTTACGATGATGCCGATGTGGACCAAATAACGCCCACCGGAATTGAAGGATCGATTGGCTTGCGTTATGGTTTAAGAATTTCATATATTCCAAGTAAAGATTTTGTAACTGTAGTTGAGCAACATAATGATGGCACTTCCAGCTCAGATCCCACAGGGGAATATAAAAATATTTTATCTTCTGAAGGTCTTCGTGATGCTGCTCAAAGATATAAAGCATTCCTGTTAGAATCGCCATCGGCTTTTGAGCTTGGAGTGGATGTTAACAATTTAGAATTCAATGATCGTTATCAGGCTATAGCCATGAGTTCAAAATATTTAATCCCACTAGTTTCGGCAGAAATAGATGTAATTGACGGGCCCATAGGCGAATTCTCAATTAATAATTATGATATGGCCTGCTTGGTTGATAAATTAGTTCAAATGCCTGAGTTTAAATTGTTATTTAAATATGTGTTTCCTTTAAACAGATTCCTTTCAATCGTTGGAATTTATAATTCCGAGGGATTCTTACCATCTATCGGACAAATTACAGAAAATTATAGATCTACCGATGCCGATGGGACTGGAGTTTATGGATGGAGAGAGAGTGACAAAACTGCAGCCACCGATCCTAGAACAGTTGGCGAATGGGATTCTAACGCGCATGACGGTACGATAATTCAAAGTAATTGGGATAGGTGGGACAAAACCGCATTTGAGAGCACAAAGAAAAGTCTAAGAGATATGTTTTTGGCTTTTTATAATGAAAGAGATTTTGACTATAAAGATGAATTTGAACGCAGAAAGTTGGTTGATCTTTTGAAAAATATGGGTATTGGCGGATTAATGAACGAAAGAATGAAATGGCGCCTAAGAAAACGCGTCAAAGATAGACCATTTAATAGTCAAGATGAAAATTGTGATGTTTATAAATTGACCTAAAGTCATTGATTAAATTAAAATAAAAACAAATGAATGTTCTAATTATTATTTGAGGAGTATACAATATGGCCAGTTTTAGTGGAATTGCCCCGCGATTACCAATGCATCGCGACAGTGAAGCAGGAATCGCATTAACACAGACAATTAGTGAAAATACCCGGCAAAATTTAAAAATGTTATTATTAACATCCCCCGGCGAAAGAATAATGCATATTGATTATGGCGTTGGAATTAGAAGAATGTTATTTGAACCAAAATCAAAAGTTGTGAGACTTTTAAATTCTAGAATTAGATCTCAAGTTAAAACATATATGCCCTATATTACAATAACAGCTCTAGAGATTCATACGGAAGATGAAGGTAATCTATCTGGTTTTTTAAAATCAATTACGCGCGGAGCCGATTCAGGCCTGATGTCAAACACGCTAGGCTTGGCTATAAAATATAGAATTAATCGCGCGGCCACTGATGATTGGATCCTCCTCGCCACTGGAACAGGTGCCAGTGAAGTGCCATATGTTGCGTTTGCTTCTCAACCCACTTAAGATATAAATAAAAGGAAAAACAAATGCCAAGTCGTCCTAAAAAATTTGCTTTTGCTGGTGGCAATCCAAATCCCATAGATTATACTAGTCGCGAGTATGAAAGTATTCGTCAAGATTTATTAACATATGCGAAAAGATATTATCCTGACTCTTTAAGAGATTTTAGCGAAAACTCATTTGGTTCATTTTTGATAGATTCTATATCATATGTGGGAGATATTCTTTCATTTTATATGGATTATAATGCCAATGAGGCTTTCCTGGACACCGCTAGTCAATTTAATAATATTGTCAGATTGGCCAAAAATAGCGGATATAAATACCCAGGAAGAGCCTCTTCTTATGGTGTTATAGCCATGTATGTTATCGTACCATCCAATAATGCCGGCACAGGTCCGGACCCAGATTATCTAAAATTAACAATTAAAAGAAACACAAGAGTTAGAGCAGACGGTTCTGGCGCATCATTTTTACTATTAGATAATGTTCGTTTTGATCGAGCTTATAATGATTCGGTTGTTGCGAGGGTAGATGAAACAACAGGAGTTCCAACCGCTTATGCCCTGAAATCATATGGCCGCGTTATATCCGGACAGTTCGCTGTAAAGAATATTACAATTGGAAATTTTCAAAAATTTAGACAAGTCATCATAAGCGATTCTAAGGTTTCAGAAATTTTAACTGTTGTGGATTCAGATGGAAATAGATATTATGAAGTTGATTATTTATCCCAAAATGTAGTATATAGAGAAGTTGCCAACCCTAACGGTTCATCCGATGGCGTTCCATCTATTATGAAGCCTGTTGCTGTTCCAAGAAGATTTGTAACCGAACGTCGTAGAAGCGATACGGTACTACAATTTGGGTATGGTTCAGAGGAAGAATTAAAAAAACCATCTGTTGCTAATCCAAAAAATATTTTATTAGATATTTTTGGAAAAGATTATTTTACAGATGTCAGCTTTGATCCATCTAAACTTATGGGTACTGACAAGTTTGGAGTTGGTCCGGCAAATACTACTTTAACGGTTACATATAGACAAAATTCTCCCGGTTCATCAAATATTCCATCTGGTCGCCTTTCGACAATCGCTTCTTTAAATTATGAATTTGATGATCCGTCCAAGCTCAATAAAACAACTCGATCAGAAGTGTTGGCTTCTCTAGAATGCTATAATGAATCTCCGATTGTTGGTGATATATCTGTTCTATCAAAAGAGGAAATTAGACAACATGCTCTTGATATGTTTCCGACACAAAACAGAGCAGTAACAAAACTTGATTATGAAGCCATCGTTTATGCTATGCATCCAAAATTTGGCTCAGTTAGACGCTGCGCAATATTCCAGGATCCAGACTCGTTGAAAAGAAATTTAAATTTATATATTCTGTCGGAAAATCGAAATCGACAATTGACTATTGCCAGTGATGCATTAAAAAGAAATTTAAAAACATGGTTAATGCGTTATAAAATGTTAAATGATACAATCGATGTATTAGATGGAAAGATCGTTAATATTGGCATTAATTTTACTGCTAAAATGTTGCCCGGTCGCGACCGAGAAAGTGTTTTAAGTGATTGTCTTAATAGGATTAAAAATGCTACATCGCCGAAATATTATTTTGGAGAGCCTTTTGATATAGCTAGAATATATAAACTTATTAATACTGTCCCTGGTGTTATGGATTGTTTAAAAGTTGAGTTGGTTGTAAAATCGGGATCTCCATATTCTTCCACAAGATTTAATCTAGATAGAAACATATCTGCTGATGGAACTCAATTAAATGTTCCAAAAAACGTTATATTAGAAGTGAAGTTTGCAAATGTGGATGTTAAAGGAAGTCTTAGATAATGGGTATTAAAAAATACGTTGCAACAAAAGACAATACAATAACAAATGCTTATATGTTTAATTTAACAACGCGCGCCACTGGTGCAAGCATGGGTGCTTCCGATATTGTTGAAGTGTTTTCAATCTACGGACAGAATTCTAGTTCTACCGAGCCGGGGAATGGATACTCTTCAGAATTATCAAGAATTTTGATTCAATTTCCAGTCACTGGAACGACCTCCATATCAACAGATCGCACCAATGGTGTACTCCCCGCTAGCGGAAGTGTTAGTTTTTACCTTAAAATATATAATGCAAGACACTCTCAAACAACACCTAGAAATTATCAATTAGCCGTAGAGCCTCTAAATGCATTTTGGCAGGAAGGCTATGGCTTAGACATGGATGGCTATACAGACTTGAATTATGGTAACATTGGCTCAGACTGGGAAAGAGCGACTGACGCAGCTGCCTGGACCGCCCAAGGCGGAGATGTGTTAGCTGCACCAGCCTCTCTTACAGTTAAGCAAAAATTTGATACTGGAGTTGAAGATCTAGAAATTGATATAACTCCATTAGTAGAATATTGGATTGCCGGCAGTCAAAATAACTTTGGCGTCCGTATAAAACTAGATGGATCATATGAAGCTTCAGGTAGTGGAAATACTAGCGGATCCGCCAGATCGTATTATACAAAAAGATTTTTTGGAAGAAATACAGAGTTTTTCTTTAAGCGTCCAATGATTGAGGCTAGATGGGATTCCGCCACCAGAGATGATCGCGGTAATTTTTATTACAGCAGCTCTTTGGCGCCAAGAAAAGACAACTTAAATACGCTTTATTTCCATAATTATATTCGTGGTCAGCTCAAAAATATTCCAGGCTTGGCCAGCAATGGATTGATATATATTAGTTTATATTCTGGATCCGAAAACAACAGTCGGCCGATGGCCAGCAGCGAAGCCTTGACTCTTTCTGTTGACACTGTATATGCCGGCGCCGATAAGATGGTAATTACTGGAGGCTTGATAACCGGCAAGACTGGTATTTATAGTGCAAGTGTGGCAATTACAGCCGCTACTACTGGATCTACAGTAGTCGGTCCATTAACAAAACTTTTTGATGTTTGGCACAACGGATCAGGCAGCGCCCAATCTGGCTATTTACAATTTCATACAGGCACAATTTATCCAAAGATCTTAAAAGGTTCACATTATGATCCGGATTTTACTTACATTTCTACAATTAGAAATTTAAAATCAGTTTATTCAGATACAGAAACAGCTAGATTTAGAGTTTTTGCAAGACAAAAGAATTGGTGCCCTACCATTTACACGAGAGCAACAAAAAATATTTCTGCAACGTTAGTTGATAGCGCATCATATAAAATCACCAGAGTGATAGATGGCTTAGAGGTGATTGGGCATGATACCGGTAGCAGCAATGACGCTGCGACACAGCTGTCTTTTGACATATCCGGAAATTATTTTGATTTGGACATGGCAATGTTAGAGCCTGGGTATTCATACAATATAGGATTGGCATTCTATAATGGAGCAATTGGATCTTGGGTAGATCAACCACAAACATTTAAGTTTAGAGTCGAGCAGGATGAAAAATGAGCATCAAAAAGATCTTCGAGAAACATAAAAGCTTATCTAGCGGCCAACAAGACGAAGCCAACACATTTAATGAAATCGAATCTGTTCGAAACGCAGAAGAGATTATTGAAGCGCATAGAGAATTTGAGCCACCGGTAGTTTTTGTATCGGGCGGAGCAAGTTATGCAAAATTTGGATCTGCAGAAAAATATTTTATTGACTGTTTCTCTAGAATTTTAAAACAATACCCCTACGACGGAACTGAGGCCGAAAAACAAGCTTATCATAATGAATCCACTTATCTTGATCGCTATGTTCTTAAGAACAAATATCCAACTACTACTGGGTATGCAATATTTTCTGCAGATAGTTGGGGAACAAGAGCGGCAACATCCGATGGATATGGTACTCCTGGATCCGCTTCTTTAGAATATATCAAAATTGTTGGTGGACCACATAGTAACTCTTCTGGATTCGGTGGAAATTATAGTGGCGGTAAAAGTCATCTAACGATTAGAGAAACATTTACTGGATCAAACTATGTACAGGGCCCAAAAACAAATCAGCCAAATGTTTATAAAAATAGTCGCCCTCCAGAACACCCTGCGAGTCGTAAAGGCACAAGAGAAGGTAACTTAAGAACCGATTTAGATAATGGCGTAACAATCGAGTTTTGGCTAAGAAAAGAAGGAATAAGCACCACTCAGACAAGCAGAGAGGTCATTTTTGATTTATGGAATGGTACCGCTGTTGGTGAAACCGGCTATGGTAGATTTACAATTGAGTATAATTCGAGCGCTAGCGCGTCTCCTTTAAGAGTTACTTTATTATCTGGAACCACGGGTGTAAGTGATAAAGCTGTAGGATCATCTTTAACATTAGCAAATACAACTGGAACTTTGTCGAATGAGTCTGCGCCATGGAGGCACTATGCGCTTTCCGCTGAAAATTCTGGTTCTAATTTAGTTTTTAAATTATATGTTGACGGCCAGCTCGATGAAACGCAGACTCATGCTAGCAAGAATATGAATGAAATTACCGGAGCAATGATAGCCCATATCGGCGGATTGAGAACTGCTCCCGGTTATACAACTTCTTCTTGGGGTATGAAAGGTTGGGGTAAATTATCAGCATCAATGGATGAATTCAGATTTTGGAAAGTCGCCAGAACTCACGAAGACGTTGGAAGAAACTGGTGGACACAAGTTGGCGGCGGTACAAATACGGACACAGCAAATACTGAACTTGGAGTGTACTACAAATTCAATGAAGGGATTACCCAAACAGCATCTATAGATAATGCAGTGTTAGATTATTCTGGTAGAATATCAAATGGTTCATGGGTTGGATATGCCGCCGGCGCCAGAAATACCGGTTCTGCAATGGTTTCTGCATCCCTAACAAGAAACTTAACAGCACGATGGGGATGGGAGAGAGAAGATCCAATATTATATTCTTTTCATCCAACACTTAAAGATCGATTACGTGATTTAAAATTAACTGGATCTTTATATGATGATAGAAATGCAGCGGCTTTAATTAATAAAATACCAGCCTGGATCGTTGAGGAAGACGAGGTAAGAGGCGGCAGCAAGGAAACTACACTAAAAAATATAATTCAATTAATTGCTAGCTATTTTGACAAACTTTGGCACCAAATTGATGCATTCAACGATATTCAAGTTCCAGGATATATTAGTTCAAGCGCTCAGCCTTATCCATTCAACCAGCAAAGAGTAGAAAGCCGCGGCCTTTTTGCACCAGAAATTTTTATTGACGCCAATATAATTGAAAGATTTCTTTCAAGAGACGAAGATAGAGACCATGAATTAAAGCTTAAAGATATTAAAAATTTAATTTATCAAAACATTTATAATAATATCACGCACATTTACAAGTCTAAAGGCAACGAAAAATCAATTAGAAACTTATTGCATTGTTACGGAATTGACGAAGACTTAATTAAACTTAATATGTATGCTAATAATGCAACGTATAAATTGCGACAAAATTATAAAACCGCAGTATTGAGAAAAAAATATATTGATTTTAACCACACTGATAGAAACATTGGAACCGTTTATCAATATTTAAGTTCCTCAAATTCAAACACTGTTTCGTATATTTCTGGAAGTGACCACACGGGAATATATCCAGATCTTGAAGATTATTTGGGAGCAACAGTTGAATGTGAAGTAGTATTCCCGCTTCAGCATCCACAAAACAATGATGGGTATTATGGTAGAACGTTTCTTACTTCATCATTGTTTGGTTGCCATACGGCCATTCCAAACTCTGATCAGACTAATACCGATACATCATGGGCCAGCGCCGTAGGTTCAATCGGATCCAGCGATTATGCCAATTTTCAAGTTTATGCGGTTAGGGCAGAACAGGAATCACCAAATGTTCAATTTTATTTAACTTCATCGGGCATGCCCGGTTTGGGAATCAAACTCACCAGCTCATTCTATAATAATGTTTATGACAGCGAAAGGTGGAACTTTTCAGTTAGAATTAAGCCATCTAAGTGGCCACGTTCTGATGGTCTTTCCGGTAGTGCGTTAGATAGTTTAACATATGATATACACTTCAAGGGCATGAATATGGTCTTAGATACTGCGGCGCACAGTTTTGAAGTTTCAACATCAGTTAGCAATACAATTGGTAAAAGATTCATGCGCGCCCCAAAGAGGCTTTATATTGGTGCGAGGCATACAAACTTTACCTCTAGCATTGTTCAAGAAAAGACAGATGTTAGAATTTCTTCTTTGAGATATTGGACGAAATATTTAGATAACGTTACATTGAAAAATCATGCAATTTATCCCACATCTGTTGGAACTGACAATCCTATGCGTAGTGCATATCTGCTACAAAGTTCATTAACTGGCACTTATGTTCCAAATATTGACACATTGGCTCTTAATTGGGATTTTAGCAATGTAACTGGATCCGGAACCGCAACCGATTCCGCAACTGCAGATGCAAAATTCGTTGTACGAGACCTTTCATCTGGATCAACATCGCTAAGTACAGGCCGTTATGATTGGCTAGGCAAGATAGTAAATCAACAACATTCTGGTCGGGGTGACTTTTTCTTAGGAAACAAGGATGATGTTGTTAAAAACGATTATGTCTATGCTGCAAAACAAACTTTACCGGAGTATGTTGTCAGTTCTGATATGATCGAAAATGTTTTGCAAATTGATGATGTAGTGTTTACCAGAGAGTCCAGAGTAATGCAGCACTTTTTCTCAATCGAGAAAAGCATGTACCAAAACATATCAGAAGAAATGCTAACAATGTTTGCAAGTATTATAGATTTCAATAATTTAGTTGGACAACCGGTTGATAGATACAGGCCAGAATATAAATTGTTGGGCAAATTTAGACAAAGATTTTTCGAAAATGTTAGAAACACTCCCAGTTTAGATAAGTTTGTTGATTTTTATAAATGGATAGATGCATCATTGTCAATAATGATAATGCAATTATTACCTGCATCGGTGGTTGCTTCAGATGGCATTCAAACAATGGTTGAAAGCCACCTTTTCGAAAGAAATAAATATTGGACCAAATTTCCAACATTAGAGATGAAGGAAACAGATCCAAATACACACATATTTGGAATTACTGAACATTTATACAATTGGAAATATGGACACGCTCCGTTGAAAGATGGGATAGGAACAGCCCGTAGAAACGGCGGCCAACGCAATGGCTGTCTTTGGTGGAATCACCGCGCCGAACGAACAGATTTTCCATTAACATCTAAAAACTCTACAATTGACGATCATAAAGAAAAATATAAACGAGAACTTATTACACATGTTTCGGCTTCTGGTCCTACACTTTATTCTGTTAAAGATAGTCAAGTTTATTTTGGTTCAACTTATGCATTAAGAAGGTTTCCAAAAATTTATAGAGAAAAAATTGATCAAATGGTTGCCTTGAAAGGTGGCGTCAACTTCCATAGAAATAAAAAAATTGATTTTGTAAATATTGCTACTTTGCCAATTGGTCCCCTGCAAACTCCCGCCGGCGGAGGAGGATCTGCAGGCATTCCATTAAATGTTCTGCTTACTTTCGATTGCGATGAAGCTAAGCTAAGAGATTGCAATGATATTTACGAACCTAATGATGTTCATAGGCCTTTTGAAAAGAAACACAGGCACTTTGCCGTTAGACACGGAAGGGACTGGGAGCAAGGTGGCGGATATGCTAATGTTAAGTCAGAAATAGCCTTTCCTTGCAATATTATTAGTTCTTCAATGCGATTTGGACATCTGCATGATTATAATGTGCACACTTACAAGAGGTTTGTAACTGGCGCTATTGTTACAAATCTGCACAATGATGTTTATGGAGAGGACAGAGAAAAGCCATTGCAGGGCCCATTTACTGAAAGATGGGTTGGTGGCCACCAATCACGACATATCGCACTTAACGAGCGCAGACCTAGCACGACTACATTTTTTCCCTTTAACTTGACTACTGAAAATCTAGACAACGTGTATACGCGCCCAGAAAATTGGTTTATCTTGCTTGGCGATTGTCAAGAATTGGAACCCTGCACAGATAATACTGGCGCTTTAGGATTTGTTGGCCCTGATTATCCTTATCCATCTACAGCCTCATGGTGGAATCGGGCAAACCCAAGAGCCAGATATTATCGTCTTAATGGACTTGGAGTTAAACGACCGGTCAATATTTCAAATATTCTTACCACAGCATCATTTGGAGGCCCAGGAGATCCTGCGGGTGGTGGTGCAACTGTATGTGGCAATTATGAAAAAAATTATCAAGTGGTGCACACATGCGGAAGAAGTACAAATAATTTATGGTTTAAAACACACGAAAGTGCCGCTGTACCATCAAGAGTAAATGGCATTAATGTAAATGATGATGCGCTGCATGCTACAACAAACATTCATGGATTATATTCTTTAGGAACTGGCAGCGGAATAACTGCAATTAATGCTTTTCTAACTGGAAATTTTGGGATATCCACAAAGCGAACTGGTTTTAACAACTTTGCTCCCGAGGAAATGCAAATTGCTAGCTCCAAGCGCGGCAACAATACAACAAATGCAGTAAATAAAACAGTTTTTGTAAACAGATTTTCTGCCCCAGGCGGCCCAGAGGTCATGACTGAGGGGTATTTAGACATACATGCTGGAGAAAATTCTCCATACAATGCGCTACCGTATAGAAATTTAACTGTTCGTGGTAGCGGTTCGGGTGAAGCCGGCTCTTATAGAATGGCAAATCATTTAACTGGTGCTGCAGCCTCCAGAGACGGCTTAAATACTTGGTGGAGAAGGCATAGCGCAAAATTTGGTGCTGATCCGATTCATGCAAAGTCATTTATTAATGGATCTTCGCTTGGGTATTTGGACGCGCCCACATATTACAGGCAATTCCATAGAAATAGCCGCGATAGAGTTGAAATTACCGATGATACCGGTATTCTCTCACCGCTGCAATCCCGAGTTGGAACAGGCAACAAACAAAGATACGACAATGCTTGGATTCGCCACACTCTTCCACAAAATGAATCGCAATATTCATGGATTAGCGCCTCTATTTTAACTGGTCAAAAAGTTTATGGCTACACTGCATATGATGGAGAGACGACTTCAAGCTATCCAATATTAGATCAGCAGATTACCAGCAGCGATCTTAGGTGCGGAACGGCATCAGCCGGAACGCTCTTCGGTATAAAGGTTCATCAAGATTTCGTAGGATTAAATACTTTGATCCGCGACGGGATAACTGGCTCTTATGATGGGGGCGTGAACGCAACTGCATTAATTAAACTAGTCTCCACCTCCCCAACAACTGCCACGACGTTAATCATTGAAGATGGATCAGGGAATGAGCCGGTCACGTTTACAACTGACGATAGCGTTAACGGGGGCGATTCAACCGCCACCATCATTGGAATTGCAGACGTTGATGATTTAGAAAAATTTACAACAGCTGTCAGCGGCGCCATAGAAGCGGCAATAATAGCTGGAACTTTGGATGTAGAAATTCGAGTCGCGAATTCTCCAAGAATTGGTTTACGACAAAATACTGCTGGTACCGTGGGAAACAAAACCATTACAGGCTCAGCTGTATTCATTAATGAAATTCAACCACTTATCTTTCAGGGAGGGTTTAACCCTCAGAGTAACATTCTTGGTCAACCTTTGGTCAACACAGTGCGCCGTGATCAGGGAACATTAAATTCATATATAAATACTAAATTTGCAACAGTTGGTGTTGGCGTCGGAGCAATTGCCACCGGTGATGCATTTAATGCTCTTATGCTTCATAGAAATGGTCCTTATGGCCATCCAACATTTAAGCAAATAAGAAATCACCAACATCAATTGGTCAGATTTCAAAATCAAAATAAATATGATCGTGATGTAATGTACCGAGCTTCCGGTACAATATTTACAACAGTTGACGGACCACTAAATACCATCTCCTTTCAGTATGAAGACACCGATGGGTTTTTGACACAAAAAAGATTTTTATCAAGTCGTGGAGATTTACAAGTATTTGATAATACCATGTTTCCTAGTAGCAAAGATAAGCCACTAGTTTGGACACTTGGTGGATCCGATGGCAGTTTTGAAAATGCTTGGTCAAATATGTATTCATTAGAATCAACTTTTGGCAACGACTTAATGGTTTTTTCTAATGAGAAGATAAACAATATTTATGTTGATCAAATAGGAACTCGTTGCACTACAGACGCATATGATCAAATTTACGGCCTTTACGCAGTTGACCCCCTCGTGTCGAGCACTCCCCCCAATTCATTGATGACATTAATATATAGCGAAGATATATATCCCGCCAATATTAATATGTACACCACCAGAGTCCGCCATCGTATGGATTATAGAAACGCATTTTGGAGAACTGGAAAGGCAGATAGAAACAGTGTAGGTGATCGTAAGCCAAATTCAATAGGTAACAATATTGTCCAAAGTTGCTGGCCGCTTGATCCATATGATGATTTTTCCACGCGCACAACGTGGTTATCGGCGTTTCCATCTATAGATGCAGAAAGTGCTGGAGAATTAC
>TARA_R110002110_G_scaffold169258_2_pt1 | contig 33756 bp, 43 predicted proteins | sample TARA_R110002110 | Tara Oceans TARA_R110002110 (sample SAMEA4397330) | marine metagenome | biome: Polar Biome; feature: [SRF] surface water layer (ENVO:00010504); material: water (ENVO:00002006), including particulate matter (ENVO:01000060) such as... | depth 5 m | reverse complement strand
GAGAATCCCCGCAACAAGAAAGTATTCCACAACGCTAAGTTTGACCTGAAGTTCCTTATGAACTATGGTATCCACACTAAGAATGTGTGGGACACTAAGATCATGCATCACCTTTTAGATGAGAACTTGCCTAAGAGCTTGATGGACTTGGTAAAGCTATACTTCCCTACGGAGTTGGAGAGCCTTTAATCGTTTTTTGCGTCTCTTTTTAGCCTCGTCACTTGCCTTAGTTGCAATGTCGGCTCTTCCAGTTTCTCCAGGTCCAGCGTCCCCTAGTTTCTTATGAAACACATCCACACTGTGAGCAGCGGGACTTTTTACTTCGGTTAATATATTATAAATTCTTTTGTATGAGTTCATTTCAGTACTTGCTGTTATGCCCGCTGCCGTTCGGACTCGTCTGGCTGTTGGATTAGAGCCTGTGTATCCTCTTCCTTGCATATCTTGCTGTCTTTGCTTAAGGGCAAGTGCCTGTTGTTGTGCTTTGGTTTGAAGCCCTGTAGTCCTAGTTAAGGTTGACGCCCCCCCTCTTGTCGCTGTGGCTGCGGCATCCTTTGTGTCCCCCTGTCTTTTGAATATCGCCCTTTGAGCCCCTACGGCTCCAACTACGGGCGCTATTGAAGCAATTCTCTCGCGTAATGCGCGTTTATACTCATCGTGTCCCCCTTTCGTGTACCTAAATCTCCGCACCTTACCTGTTTTTTTATCTGTTATTTTGGGCATAATACAGTCCTGCTGTCTCTAATATATAGCCATGCTTACAATAGAAAACCCCAAAAATTTTGATTGGGCAAACATGAGCCTCTCGGATTGCTGCGAGGGGAATGCGATGGATGCCTATTTTACGCTGAAGTTATTTGATTTGGTTGAGAACAAGCTAGATGATCTAAAGGTTCTTCCTTTTGTTGAGAAGATACTTTCAGACGCCTTAGAGTCTTTTGCTGAGATGGAATATGAGGGTTTGTTAGTAAGTACGGATAAGCTCTCCACGCTGCGGAAAGAGTTAAAAGAATTAACTTTAAATCAGGAGGATGCGTTGTACTTTTTTGACCAAGTACAAAAGACCGATAATTTAGCTTCTAATAATGATTTAATAGATATCTTTTATTTACGCGAGGGCGGTTTTGAGTTTTATCCTCCCGATAAAACCGCGAAAGGGTCTCCCTCTGTGTCTGCCCCTACACTGAAGCTTTTACTAGAACAAATAAACGAGGAGTTAACCAAAAGATCATGAGTGCCAAGTGGAAACATAGAGATGAAGGTAAGAAGATTAGTAAAAGTGTGGTTCTATCAAAGACTACTGAGGAGTTGAGAACAGCATCGGACTTCCTCTCTTCCTTTCTTGCTTTGAGAAAGGCAGAAAAGCTACAGAAGACGTATATTCACGGAGCTAAAAAGGCTTTAGCTTACACAGATAACGGAAGACTGTATGTTGATTACAGGTTAGATGGGACAGCAACAGGGAGGCTTTCTTGTGCTGCTTACAATGCAACAAAACCGATGGGCGTTTCCTTCCATACCCTCCCCAGAGATACTAAGACTAATATACGCAGTATGTTTGTAGCCAAAAAAGGATCCGCCTTTGTTACTGTTGATTATGCTGCTATGGAGTTGCGAGTCTTAGCTCATATTGCTAGAGAAAAGAGTATGCAACACGCCTTTAAGTCAGGGGCCGATCTTCATACATATACCGCTAAACTCCTTTTCGGCAAGGATGAGATTACAAAAGAGGAGAGACAAATCGCTAAGACAGTCTCTTTCCTTATTGTTTATGGAGGAGGAGCTTTTAATCTTGCGGAAACTATGAGGATCCCAATGGAGAGGGCAAAAAGTATAATTAAAAATTACCAAAGGGTATACCCAGGGGTGTTTAGGTATATGGAGCATGTAAATGAGTTCATCAAAGATAATGGTTTTGCTTATACTATATTCGGTCGCAGGCGAAACTTACGTGATGTAGATAGCAAAGATCGCTCAGTTGTTAATAGGGCGTTAAGGCAGGGGCTTAATTTTACTATCCAGAGTTCCGCTTCAGATATTCTACTTTGTGGGCTTGTGGGAGTCTCAAAACGGTTTAAGAAAGCTAATCTAGACGCTCGCGTAGTGGCTACAGTTCACGATAGCTTGGAGATAATTTCTTGTGAGGAAGATCTCCCTCAATGCCTTGAGATTGTCTATGATGAGTTGGTGAATTACCCCCACTTGAAGAATCTTTTTGGGATTAACTTTGAAGTCCCTTTAGGTATTGATATGGAGGTAGGTAGATCTTTTGGCGACGGGGTTCCTGTTTCTTTTGTAGATGGGAAGCCAACTAATTTAGAGGAAGTATTTGGGTATCTATGCGAACATTAATTTTAGGAGACATCCATATCTCCAACAAGGATTCGGGTCTGAGAAATGCTCAAGAGAAATGTATTAAAAAAATATATGATAAGGTTAAACCAGATGAAGTTATCCAACTTGGGGATTTTTTAGATTTCAGAAAGCCTTCTCCCGAAGCTCTTCTTACCGCTAAAAGCATAATTGACCATTGGAAAAAGAAATCTACAGTCATAATTCTACGAGGAAATCACTGCGCTAGTACGAAGGCAGACGATGGAATCACAGCGTTGAGCGTTTTTGATAGTAGTAAGGTACATATAATTACGCATACTTGGTACGATGATAAAACCAAGAGGGCGTTTATTCCCCATTATGAAAATGAAGAAAAAATTATCCAGGATCTACGAGGGTGCCCTCAAGGGTACTGTGTTTTTGGGCACTTTGGTTACTTCGGTTGCCTTAATTCCATTGGGGATCATGATTTTAATATTAATATTAATAGCTTTAGGAATAACACTATTCTGGGTCATATTCACCGACAAAATGAAAGCAATTTTGTGGCGCAGGGGCACGAACGATCAGTTCTAATTCTCGGCACTCCATACACTACTAATTTTGGTGAGTCTGAAAAGGATAACTATTACGCAGTAATAGAAGATGGAGAAAGAACCCTCCATAAAATAAATCATGGGCCTAGACATTTAGTTGTAAAAAACTGTGATCTCCCTAATCGCGTAAAAGAAATAAATAATAAAAATTATTATACTCTTTTACGGGTAGCTTTAAATCCAGGGGATACTAAGGCAAATTTGGATGATATAGCGACAGCGGATATAGATATAAAGTATCTTCCTGCTTTTGATGAAGAGTCTGTATCTAACTATAACCCCAGTCGAGATCTTTTTAGGTTAAATGATGTTATCATAGAAGACTATATAAATTCAGCTAATTCTACTATAGAGAAGAGCAAATTACTAGAGGGGTATAGTTTACTAAAATATGAAGATTAAATCAATTAAGATTCAGAACTTCTATTCTTTTGAGTCAGCAGAGGTTAATTTTGATAAGTTTAAAAACATTGTCCTTATTAAAGGTGTAAATAAAGATGCTAAGGGATCTAATGGGGCGGGTAAGAGCGCCTTTGTAGAGGCTATCTACTTTGGCTTAACTGGAAAAACAATTAGGAAAAGCACAGAGGATGCAATAATCCATGTAAACCACAAGAAGAACTGCTCCGTTGATCTGCAACTAGATAACGGGGTTAGAATATTCAGGCAGAAAAAACCCTCAAAACTCCAGCTTTTTATTGATGAAAAAGAAGAAACAAGAGAAAGTATAGCACATACGCAAGAATATATTGACAGCTATCTAAACATTAATTATAAAGTTTTGTTATCTTCCATGTTTTTTGGTCAGGGGAATACAACTACTTTTTTGGAGTGCTCCGCAGAGGACAAACGAAATATTATAAAAACCTTTTTAGAGTTGGATGATATCTTTGATATGAGAGATAGAATCAAATCACATAAGGCTGGGTTTTACAATACTATGAAAGAGCAAGATTCCTTAATCTCTGAACACAAATCAATGATTAATGAATTTAAAGCTAAGATTAGTAAACTAAAGAGTGCAAAAAAAGAGTTCTCTGATTACGATGATTCTATTCTGTCCTTATCCTTACAGGATATATTGGAAGCGGAAGAAACAGAGAGTACGAGATCCTGGCAATTAGTAGGAATAGCCCGTGAATTAGATGATATTGAGTCGCATTTAGGGAAACTGAAGGGGCGATTAGTAGAGCCAGTTAGGGGCGTATGTGAAAAATGCGGCCAGTCAGTAAAAGAAGAGGTACATAAAGCTTTTCTTGAGACAGAGATAGCAATTTTAGAAAAAGAAAAAATAATCCTTTTAAATTCTCAAGAAGGTTTAGACTATGGTAAAGTAGATATACCTATCTCTTCGAAGCAGTTTTCTAAAGTTTTGGCCTACAAAGAATTATGTAGAGATGAGACAAATTACGTTGAGTTAGTCGAAGGTTTTAGGGATAAGATACAACTTAGAGAAGAAGTAAAGGCTGAGAATAAGCTTAATTATGAGATAATGAGGTTTTGGGAGAAAGCCTTTTCACAACAAGGAATTATTAAATTCATAATAAAGAATGTTTTGGACTATCTTAATAATAAAGTTAATTATTACTTGTCATTTTTAACTAATTCTGAATATACTTTATATTTCAATGAAGAATTAAATGAAAAAGTTGTGACTAATGGTCAAGATATACAGTATATATCTTTGTCTGGAGGTGAGAAAAGGAAGGTAAACCTAGCCGTTACAATGGCACTAAAAGATTTACTCCTTCTTACCGACAAAAACCAAACGAATATTTTATTTTTAGATGAAATAGCAGAAAATTTAGATGAAGAGGGCATAAACGGGCTTTACGCTTTGCTACAAGAAATTAAAAAAGATAAGCTAGTCTTTGTTATTACCCATAATAAATACTTGAAAACGCTGCTGCATTCTGCGCCTCGTTTGTCTATAATTAAATCGAAAGGAGTCTCTAAAATAACAAAATGGCACTAGCAAACTTAAACGAACTTGGGCAAGAAATTTTCGAAGCACGATACGCTTACCCTGGCGAAACTAAATGGGGTGAAAGAGCAAAGGTAATAGCTAAGGTGGTGGCCTCGGCTGAGAGAGATGAAGATAAAGAGAAAGTTGAGAAGCTGTTTTACGATGCGGTGGGATCGGGCGACCTTATTCCAGGCGGCAGAATTATCTATGGTGCTGGTCGCAACCGTGGGAATCATAACTTGCTTAATTGTTATGTTATTATTCCAGAGGATAGTGTCGATTCCATTGGCAAAACTGTCCAAGATATGTACAAGATTTCTTGTGCGGGAGGAGGAGTGGGCTTTAATGTCTCAAAGATTCGTCCCCGAGGAGATCATATAGGAAGTGTGAAGAACTCAGCCCCAGGATCGGTCTCTGTTCTTCAAATGATTAATGAAGTAGGTGAACATGTTCGTGCTGGTAAAAATCGTAGAACTGCTCTCATGGGCATTCTTAATATCACTCATCCTGATCTGCTTGAGTTCCTCTCTGTTAAATTAGATCAAGGACAACTCAATAATTTCAACATTTCTGTTGCTATTACAGATCGGTTCCTTGAGGCGATTGAATTGGATGAGGATTGGTACTTTACTTTCAACAATAAAGAGTACCATTCTTATGAGATGCTAAGGAACGGAGATGAGGTAGTCTCCGTTATTGCTCAGGACGAGGAGGATGCTCTTGCCCGTGCCGAGAACTTTCACAAAAAAGATTGGAAAGATTCGTTTACGGGATTAGGTCGTAAAGATATTAAGGCCAGAGACTTATGGGATATGATCTGGAAAAACTCTGTAGAATCTGGAGATCCTGGCATCTATAACATCGACTTGGCTAATAGATATACTAATGTATCGTATTTTGAAAGCTTGGATTCAACGAATCCTTGCGGTGAAATCTCCCTACCATCCTATGGAAATTGTTGCCTTGGTAATATTAACCTTAGCAATATGGTGCTTGGTGACGGTAGCGATCTTGATTGGAAAAGATTGGCTCGTACAGTTCGCACAGGGATTAGATTCCTAGATAATGTTCTTACGGTTAATAAATTTCCCACAGACACATGTAAAATGGTGGGTGAACGCTCACGCCGAATTGGTTTGGGCGTTACAGGGCTACATTACATGCTCATTAAACTTGGGCTTAGGTACGGTAATGAGAAGTGTTTAGAGTTTTTAGAAAGGCTTTTCTCTACTATACGAGACGAATCGTACAAAATGTCGGTTTATCTCGCAAGGGATAAGAAGCCTTTCCCAGAGTTCGATTATAAAAAATATCTAAATGAAGAATATGCTAAGACCCTCCCTGCACGAATTAGGATGCTTATCAAGAGGCATGGTATCCGAAACGCTGTTATGCTCACCATACCTCCTTGCGGCACTATCTCTATGTTACATGGTGTTAGTAGCGGTATTGAACCTATCTTCTCGGCTATGTACAACCGCAGGTATAGGCAAGCCAATGTGTGGAAGGAGCACTTAGTTGTTGACCCCCTCTTCGAAGAGTACTACAGAAAAGGAGTCCCGCTGGATAACTTCGTCGGAGCCTACGACGTGGCCCCCGAAGATCATATTAAGGTACAAGCTACGGTCCAAAAGTACATGGATTCATGCATCTCCAAAACCATCAACCTCCCAGAAGGGACCGAGCCTGAAGAGTTTTCTCAAGCGGCTTTGGATTATGCTCCGTACCTCAAAGGTCTTACTGTTTATCGAGCAGGCTCTAAGGGTAATGAGCCTTTGGCGGCGATCCCTCTAAATCAAACTAATGTAGATAAGCATATGAAGGAAAGTACTCCTTCTATTTCCATTGAAACAGGTGAAGCCTGCTCGTTAGCAGGGGGTGAATGTAGTGTCTAATCAATTTAACGCAGGAAAGTCTCGACCTCCATTTAAGAGGAGGGATGACCAAGTAACGAGGGAAACTATTGCCCTTGCACTCCTATTCTCAGCCCTAGCATGTTTAGCAGCGTATGGATTAATTAGCTTGGCATCCTCATGACCTTTGTAATTCAAGAAGCCTGTGTTGATGTAAAAGACGCTGCCTGTGTTGAAGTCTGTCCTGTTGATTGTATCTACGAGACAGAACCACAAGTAGATACTAACATGTTGCCTATGTTTATACACAATGAAGAGTGTATTGATTGTGGTGCCTGTGAACCTGAATGCCCTGTGGATGCAATTCGTGCAGAGGATGAAGCAGAAGACAGATGGCTACAAATTAATATATTATTATCGGAGGAAAAAGATGGCTTATAGTGAGAAGGTATTGGAACATTATGATAATCCAAAAAATGTGGGATCTCTAGACAAGAGTTCTCCTAATGTAGGTACAGGGGTTGTCGGAGCGCCTGAGTGTGGAGATGTAATGAAGCTCCAAATTAAAGTTGTTGGGGATATGATTGTTGACGCTAAGTTCAAAACCTTTGGGTGTGGTTCAGCTATCGCCTCTAGCAGCCTCGCAACTGAGTGGATTAAGGGAAAGACTTTAAAAGAGGCTAAGGGGATAACAAATTCTGATATTGTCCATGAGTTAAGCCTCCCTCCTGTAAAAATACATTGCAGTGTTTTAGCAGAGGACGCCATTAAGATGGCTATTAAGGACTACGAAGAAAAGTGATTACAATAAGTGAAAAAGCAAGAAAAGAAGTAAAGAGAATAATTTCTGAACAGAGCTTAGGTAAGGTGTACCTTCGCGTAGGTGTTAAAGGAGGGGGTTGTTCGGGGTTCTCATACACCTTTGGTTTTGATGATAACAAAACGGAATTAGATATGGAGTATGAGGATGTTATATGTGACCCTAAATCCTTTTTATACTTAAATGGTACGGAAGTAGATTTTGAGGAGAGTTTAATGGGTAGAGGATTTAAATTTACTAATCCTAACGCATCTAAATCGTGTGGATGTGGAGAGTCTTTTAGCGTATGACCTATTACGATTGGACTTGTAACGAGTGTGAATGTATTTGGGAGCAAGATCATTCCATAGGGACAGCCCCAAAGCAAACAAAGTGTCCTGAGTGCGGAGAACTTAGATCTAGAAATTGGTCCTCTGTTTCAAACTTTAGGATGTTGGGTGATTGCCATACCAACAGGGTTAGATTGCGAAATACTTATAGAGATGGGTTAGACAAAGATACTGCTAATGATTTTTATAATGAAGCTCTAAAATCTTCAAAGGAAGCCCAAAAGACGGGGTGGAAACAATACGCTAAGTATACCCCAAATATAGAGCAAGGGGTTAAAGATGGGCTTGTAAGGCGTAGAAGTATTGATGAGGCTTCAAAACGAAGGGAAAGTGCGAAAAAACTATCAAGGATTGTCTATAATCAATCAGGACAGGATATCGCAGAAACCCTCGAACGCAAGCCCCAATAATGAAATACGATTTTAGTGATGATATACAGAGAGGAATCCTCTTCCTCTCCAAGTATAGTCGAGATTTTTATCTTCAGATTAGCTCCTTAGTGAAGCCTGATTATTTTGAGTACCCTATTCACTCAAATATTTTTAAGGCTATCCAGAGTTATTATGAAGATTACATGGATATCCCTAAAGACTTACATTTAGTTGAATGTGTTAAATCTTTCAAAGGATCAAAAGAGGATCTCTCAGATTATGACGATGAACTCCATCGGGTTAATTCTATGGATGCGTCCTGCATAGGACACACTGAGTTTTTTCTCGACATTATAGAGAAGTTCGCCCAGAAAGCAGCTATGAGAGACGCTATTACGAGTAGCATTAGCCTCTTAAAGGATGATCGCATGGGGGAGATTGAAACTTTGGTCCGAGATGCCTTATGTATCAACAGGAATGTAGATTTAGGTCTGAGTTATTTCAATGATATTATGGCTCGTTTTGAAAGAAGCTTAAAGGATAACGTAGGTAACCGTCATCCGATGGTTTTTGATACGCTTTCCAAAGAATTGGAAGGGGGTTTAGGGAATAAAGAATTAGCGATGGTAGTTGCTCCTCCTGGGGTTGGTAAGTCTGTGTACTTAGTTAACCAAGGGGTTCATGCGATGATGAACAATAAAAAAGTTCTTTACATTAGTTTGGAGATGAGTGAAGATCGTATTGCTGCTCGTTTTGATTCGGTAATGACCCTAATCCCTCAAAAGAAGTTAAAGGATAGTCTTACACTCTTACAGAAAAGGTTAGCTCTTTTTGGTGAGAAGTTTCCTAACGCTCAACTTATGATTAAAGAGTTCCCCACAGGGTTAGCAAATATTAATGATATTAGATCACTGCTGGTGCAGCTTCAAAATTATGAGGAGTTTAAACCAGATGTTATTCTGATTGATTATCTTGAGTTGCTTCGACCCACCCGAGACGGCATGGCTGAGTATCAAGCCCAGCAAAGAATATCAGAAGAGCTTAGGGGGATTGCAGTTGAGTGCGATGTTTTGCTATGGACCGCTACTCAAACAAACCGTCAAGGTAGATCCGTTAAATTAATTACGGATGCGGAGCTTGCTGATGCTTATGGTAAGATTAGAACTTGTGATTATGCCATCTCTCTAAATCAAACGGAGGAGGAGTTCGATGACAGCCAGATGCGCTGTTATGTTATGAAGTCTAGGAATGGAAAGCAGCGTTTTGTTGTTCCCCTTTCTATTGATTATTCTACCTTAACTATGAGTGAGAGTGATCCTTATGAATCCGCAGAGTAAACATCATATTTTTACCACTCTCTTGGCTAACCCTAAACTACTTAAAGTGGATGGTGGTTGGGCTACGTTTACTATTAAAATGATAAAAGGGCTCAAGTCTGGAAAGTCTACGTGCTGGGGTACTTGCGACTTTGATACTTATGAAATACACCTAGACGATAAGATGGCAGATGAACCTGCCCGCGAAACTTTATTGCATGAGATCTGTCATATCTTGTTGGAGTTCTGTGGGTTAGGAGGAAACGATATAGAAGAAGAAGAAAGTATTAAAACTTCTAATGAGCGCCTGACTATAACAATGTCCCGAGCGATGATGATGTTCGCTCGACTTAACCCCGAACTAGCCAAGGAATTATTATGCCTAAATTAGATATTAATGAGATTGTCAACAATCTAGATATGGAAACTTATAACGCGATTTGTGATAGGATCACAAAGATAGATAGGACAAACATGGATGTAGAGCTTTCTCGCCATGCTAGTCACTACTCGTATTATTCTGCTATGCAGGACTTAGGCAAGCGTAATCTCGATGATGCAAATTTAGAGCTTACTATTTATACAGCCCAAACTAGAAAGCTGAGAACAGAAGAAGCTACTGGGTTTGCTAAGAAGCCCACAGCGAAAGATCTTGACGATTACGTGCTTTCTCAGGATGGGTATCGTAGGCTGGCAATGAAAGTGAATGAGTTAACTTTAAAGTATAACATGCTTAGGAGCCTAGTTCAATCTTTAGGACAGAAGAAGGATTTGCTCGTCCAACTGTCCGCTAACATGAGAGCAGAAAAAAATATTTACAGTTAATAAAACTGGCCCCTTAGGCCTATTATAACATAACCGCTTAACAAACTACAAAGGAGTTTACATTGGCTATTGATTTAGAGAAGATTAAGGAAATCCACGCAAACCTTTCAGGTAAGGGTACTGGTGGTGGGATGTCGGATACATTCCTTAAAATTGAGGAAGGAACCAACAGCGTTCGAATTTTGCCTCCTAAGGAGGATGATGATAATTTTTATGCGATGACGAAGTTGCATAGAATCCCCATGGCAGACGGGATGGTTAAAAACATTCACTGCCGTCAGGTTCATGGGGAGAAGTGCCCGATTTGTGAACTTTACTACAAGCTCTGGAAAGAGCCCACTAAAGACGAGGATTTAGCGCGACAAATTAAAGGGCGTGATCGCTACTATATGAATGTGGTTGATCGAGAAACAGGTAGTGTAAAGATTCTGTCTATTGGGATTATTCTTTTTAAGAAGATTATTGCAGCTATGGTTGACCCTGATTACGGTGATATTACCGAACCTGAAACAGGTCACGATTTCAAGATCATTAAGATCATGGAAGGTCAGTGGCCTAAGTATGACCAGTCGGCTCCCCGACCCAAATCCACTCCTGCGGGAAGTGGTAAGGAAGTTGCGGAGTGGATGGATTCTCTTCATGATACCCAGTCTCTTGTGAAACTGGAAGACTATGAAGAGCTTAAGCAGATAGCTGAAAGCATTAACCCCTTCGCAGCGGTTGAAAGATCTGCTAACGACATCAACCGTTCCAGTACGGAAGTTGATGATGATGATTACATGGAAAGATTACAATCATGAAAAATATTATTCTACCTGCCGCTATTGCGGTTCTTTTTGGAGCGGGTCTGATGTCTTGCTCTATGGTTGAAGGTGCTATGGGAGAAAACGCTGATGTTAGCTCCCTCGGTGGCTTCCTCGACACTTTATGGGCCTTGTTAAAAGGCTTCCTCCCCAGCCTTGCAGCGTGGGAAGGAGGATGCTCTATCTTTAGCCCTAGAAAACGACAGCATTACACTAACATGGTAATGGCTGTTGTCCCCCTTAATAAGAATATGGAATTTGGAGATGCTGTTAAGTCTCTTGGTTCTGGTCTTGGAATCTCTCACTCTTCGGAGGCAACCAAAGCTACCAACACTGATGAGGTAGCATCTAAAAAAGTTGAGGCCGCAAAACCTGCAAAAAAGGTCTAACAACTAGATAATAAGGTCTATAATATGAGGAGCTTCACGGCTCCTCATATTTTTTGTATATGGATAAATTAAAGATTTTATGTTGTCCCGCCAATGAAGGTGGTTGTGCTTACTATAGAGCTTGGGCTCCTATGAGAAAGCTTGCTGAAAGATACCCTGACTCACTCGACATTCGTTTTAATATGAACCCCTTGGGGATCGACACAAGTTCTGGGCTTTGGCAGGAAGATTGGGATTTCGAAGACATGAAATGGGCTGATGTTATCATGACCCAAAATATTAGTAACTGGGGGGGTCCATATACAGGAAGGCTTATAGGAAAGGCTAAAGAGTTTGGGAAGTTTGTTCATTACGACACAGATGATCTTTTAACGGACTTATATGAAGGGCATAGGTTAAAGAAGGTTTACGAAGAGAATGGATTATCTGATATAACGAAATTTTTGTACAGCCATTCTGACTTAGTAACGGTAACACAGAGAAAATTTGCGAGTCGTGTAGGTTCTTTCTGTACTGGTGTTTTGGCTGTGGTAAAAAATGCGATTGATTATAGCCTTGAAAATTGGAATCATGTAAAAGTTCCCCCTAGAAACAAGAGACTTGTTCGTATTGGCTGGGCAGGCGGGATTCATCATGAAGAGGATGTAAAAGAATTTGCTGGTATTCCTCATTTTGTTAATCAAAGAGTTGGCCGAGAAAATGTAGAATGGCACTTTTTTGGAAGACCTCCTATTGACCCTGATGATGAAAAAGAAAAGTGGCAATTAGATGTGTGGGATAATTATCAGAGGATATTGCTTAAAGGATTTAAGGGAGCTAGAAACTGGTTTATTCATCCAGCTTTGCCTTCCGATCAGTATGGGGTTATTTTCGCAAATATAGATCTTGCCATAGCGCCCCTTCAGATGAATGATTTTAATGATTCTAAATCTGAAATTAAGGTAGCAGAGTGTGGAAGATATAAAGTACCCTTGGTTGCTTCTAATGTTGGTTGTTATGATGAAACTATTAAGAATGGTCGAACAGGTTATCTTATTGATCCAGAAGCCTCTCCTGCGGAGTGGGTGAAAATTTTAACCAAAGTTATCCGCGATAAGAAGCATAGAGATCAGATGGGTGAAAATCTCCACGAAGTTACGGAGGAGTACTTCGATATGAACAAAGTAATAGACCAAAGATACACTTTATATAAAGATGCGTTTGCTATGTCTGGTCGAACTGATTTAGCTGAGAAACTACATGAGTAACACCACTGTAATTATAAAAACAATAGGTAGACCCACTCTCAAAGCCGCCATACGCTCTGCACGGAGAGAAGGTTTCAAGGTGATTGTCGTTAGCGATGGCCCTAAAGTGAGCGCACAAGGAGCTACAAAGCTTGTGAGACTAGGTAGATCGTGGGGTTACTACGGAGGGATGGCTGCAAATGTAGGAGCGGCTATGGCAGAGACTGAGTTTATTACTTTTTTAGATGATGATGATGAGTTCGTCATAGGCGCAGGTAAAATCATTCGTGCTAAACTTAGAGCGAATCCTTCTGTGGATATATGGGCAGCAGGAGTGAGGTTTGATAGACGCATTGAAGTTTATGATCAGGACACAGGAGACACAATGCATGATTCCCAGGACTTGTGCATTAATGGGGAGTTAGGTGTAGTGCCTGGGAATGTGGCTATGCCTACTTACCGTGTATCAATCTTCTCTAAAGTTCCCTTTACTGATACGATTGCCCCAGACAGGAAAAACCTAACCGACTTCTACCACATTAAAGCTTGCGTGTCCGCAGGATATAAAATAGATTGGTTTGGTAGTGTTATTTACTTAGTTCGTCCTAGTGTTGGAGGGGTTAATGGTGAGGGGAAATGAAGGTACTAGTTGCAACCAATAAAACTTTATCTCGCAATGGAAAGCAAGAGCTAGATACAGGTTATCATTATTTACAGAAGCCGCTGGAGGCTTTAGGGCATCAAGTTTATTTATACGATACTGTATCCCCCGTTGATTCTGATTTCAAGAAGATCGTTTCTGTTTTTTCGCCTGATCTGATCTTTTGTTGTTTTACGGGGAATCCAGGTATTACCCCACACGAACCTTGGAATGATATTTTGAGGATCACTCGCCAAGGGAAAATAAAAACATTCAATTGGTTTTGTGACGATACTTGGAGGTTTGAAACCTTCTCTAAACATGTTTGCTGGTATTTCACTTATTGCTCCACTCCCGAGCCAAAGTATGTGAGTAAGTTTAAGGAGGAAGGTTACGACAACATTTTGTTAGGAGGGTGGCATGCAAATAAGGATTATTATCCTGACGCAGAAAAAGATATTGAAATTTCGTTTGTAGGGGGGATGAATCAGATTAGACGAGACTTCTTTTCGGCTCTTGATGATGCCGTAACAATAGGACAGAACCTATCTATTGAAGATTTGTTTGATTTTTACAGCCGTTCGAAGATTGGCGTAAATTTAAGTTTAAATTCTAATGATCCAGAAGGGAAGACTCAGATGAAGCAGCGGGTATTCGAGTTAGCCGCAGCTAAGTGTACAGTTCTTACGGAGTACCACTCAGGAGTAGAATCCTTTTTTGAAGTTGATAAAGAGATTGTTACGTTTTCAAGCCCTCAGGAGTTTACCGAAAAAGCAAATTACTTACTAGCCAATCCAAAGAAAGCAAGCAAGATTGCCGAAAGAGGTCACGCTAGATTTTTGAAGGATCATGAATCTAAAGTTAGATTAAAATTTATTTTAGAGGAGATTCTTGATGGGTCGTAGAGTGTATATTAAAAGGCATCGAAAAGGTGCGGGTCGTTGGATCTACGAGGGGTATAAACGAGCTTGGGAGAGTTTAGGTTACTCCGTTGTTTATTACACTGCTTTACATGAGATTAACGGGAGGAAGAATAAGTATTATGTAATGGCCTTGGGCGGAGATATCAACTCTGAGGTTGCTCTACAGAAAATCAAAGACTCCCAAAAAACTTTTCTATATGTACAGCCCAACGAGTTTCCTGACCCTTGGGGTACTCACCCTAATTTCCGATGTCACTGTCCTTTGGACTATATCAAAAAGGTAAATGATTTAGATAATGTATCTTTGTGGGCCTTTGGAAATACTGATAAATACCATACAAAATGGAAGAAGGTTACTTATCTCCCTCTCGCTTTTGATCATTTAGGGTACAAGCCAGAAAAGGATGATTCCTTTGAGTATGATGTGTGTTTTGTTGGTGGTTGGGCAGATAATGGGTTTAATGAGAAGCAGCAAATAATGCTTTCTCATTTTGACGCATTAAAAAAGCTAGATATAAAGATGGGGGTTGCAATAAACCAAGGGATTTCTGATCAGGTAGAGGCTAATCTTCTTTACAATAGCAAAATTGCTTTGAATTTGCATGATCAATATCAGAGAGTTTTAGGTACGGATTCAAACGAACGAACCTTTAAATCCTTAGGCTTAACAGGTTTTCTTATCTGTGATTCGGTCACCGAAGTAACAAATCTTTTTCCTTCGGTTCCTACCGCTGAAGATGTGGATGGTTTTGTTTCTTTAGTAGAGAAGTATTTAAAAGAGGATTTATTGGACATTAAAGAGGGTAATAGGAAGATTATTTTGGATGGGCATACTTATGTTCATCGCGTAAAAGCTTTATTAGAATTATGATTATATACATTGATATAGATAATACAATCTGTAAGACTCAGGATGTGAATGATTACTCTAAATCTACTCCCATCTCTGAAAATCTAGAAAAAGTAAAAGCGTTGGTTGCTGAAGGACATGATGTTTCTTTTTGGACTGCGCGGGGAAGTTTGTCGGGCAAAGACTGGCGAGAGTTAACTTTAAATCAGTTAGATTTATGGGGAGTAGGAGGTATTCCCGTTATCTTTGATAAGCCTTACTTTGATTTATTTATTGATGATCGGGTTATGAATGTAGAGGATTGGAAATGAAAGTTACTGCGGTTATTCCTACATATAATTCAATGAAGTATGTCGATCAATGCCTTGATTCTGTTTTAGATCAAAAATATTTAAACCTGGAAGTGGTTGTTTACGATAATGAAAGCACTGATGGAACTTATGAGCATTTGCTTGATAGGCAAGACGGGAGGTTTGAAGTTCGCAGCGTCCCTAATGTAGAGCCTAATGGGTATAGAGAAGCGATGAATCACATCTTTGAGAATTGTACGAGCGACTACATTACTTTTATTTCTTCTGATGATTATATTCACGCGGAGTACATCTCTAATGCAGTTCAAGTAATTGAATCTATCCCCCAAGAGGTTAAGTGTTTACAAAGTGGTATGGTGTGGGTAGATGAGAAGGGGATTGAGATTAATTACCATGGTCATATGTATGACTCCCTAGATGAGTTTAAAGAGATGGCTTTGAAACTTTGTCCCGTCACTAACCCCACTGTATTTTATCATAAAAGTATATGGTCTATCCTTAGTGAGTGTAGGGAGGCTCATTTTGAAAATAATCTTGTAGATATAGGAGTAGGTGACTATGATATGTGGTGCGGGTTAGCAAATCGAGGAGTGTACGTTCACCCCGTAAACGGATCTCTAGGGTATTACTATCGTTGGCACCCAGAGCAGGCCACTTGGAAGGTTCAAGAAAGTAACGTAAATTACGATGAGATCATTAGGAGTTTTTGGAGAGACAAATGGATAAAAAATTAATTATATTTGAAATGGCAAATAACCACATGGGAGATGTGGAACACGGCAAACTTATTATCGAAGAGTTTGCCAAAGTTAAGGACGAGTATCCAGTATTTGATTATGCAATCAAATTTCAACTTAGGCACATTGACACCTTTATTCACCCTCATTTCCAAAACAGAACTGAGATAAAGTATGTAAAGAGATTCAAAGAAACGGAATTAACCCAGAGCGAGTTATCTAGCTTGAAGCGTTTTGCGGAGTCCAAAGGGTTTATTCCTATCTGCACAGGATTTGATGAGCGTTCAGTGGACACTATGGAGTCCATGGAGTTCCCTATTATTAAAGTGGCGAGTTGCTCTTTTACAGATTGGCCTCTTCTTAATCGTATTGCGAAAACGAGTGTTCCTATTATCGCCTCCACCGCAGGATCTAACCTAGAGGATATTGATAATGTTGTTTCTTTCTTCTTGAACAGAAAGAAAGATTTAACCATTATGCATTGTATTGGTGAATACCCTACTAGGGAGAAAAGTATGCAGCTTAACCAGTTAAAGCTTCTTAAGGATAGATACCCAGGAATTAAGGTTGGCTATTCTACACATGAAGATCCCAACTCCTTTCACATTGCCCCGATTGCAATCGGTATGGGAGCCGAGGTTATTGAAAAACATGTAGGTGTTTCGACTGATGATTATGATCTGAATGTTTACTCAGTTAGTCCTAAGCAAATGGATAAGTGGCTAGAGAATGCTTCCCGATCCTTGAGGGCTTGTGGTATTTCGACAGGTCGTCACGCTGCAACGGATAAAGAGTTATCTGACCTTCGCACATTTAAACGTGGGGTTTTCCTAAATCGAGATGTGGTCGCTGGAGAAGTAATCACAAAAGATGATATTTATTACGCTTTCCCTTGCAAAGACAAGCAGGTATTAGCTAATGATATGAGTAAGTATGTTAGTTATGTTGCTAAAGTTGATATGGGCAAGAATGAGAGTTTGCTTCATTATGGAGTTAAGGAAACTAATACTCGACAGGTTGTGTTAAACATTAGAAATAAAGTTAACAGCTTGCTTAAGCGATCTAATGTGGTAGTTCCAAAGGACGCCCCTTTGGAGATTTCTCACCACTACGGAATTAAGAACTTCTATGATACTGGGTTGTGTATGATAACAGTAGTAAATGAAGGGTATTGTAAGAAGCTCTTGATCTCTCTTGCTAATCAGGAACATCCTACGCAGTACCACAAGCAGAAGACCGAGACCTTTGTTGTTCTTTATGGCGAAGTAAAGATTTTCCTTGATGGAGATGAAAGTACGCTGCTTCCTGGAGAAGTGGTTACAATTCAGCCAGGGGTAACACACCGATTTATTGGCGGCTCTGAGGGTTCGATTATTGAAGAGATTTCGACAACTCATTTTGTTGATGATTCGTATTACGAGGATGAATCTATCTCAAAAAATAAAAATAGGAAAACGATGGTAAGCCATTGGATTAATTAAATGCAGGAAATTGTAAAAGAGAACGGGTTACGAGTTATTCCTCTTAAAGAGGGGGCTGGGAAAACGCCTGAAGTAGGTCAGCGGGTTTTGGCACACTATGAACTTCGCTTTGGAGAAGGTACATCTACTTCAAATTATGATTACGATAAGGGGGCATATGTAGAAGATCAATACGACAGCACTTACGAGGACAAGCCTTTTGGTGGACCTGTTGAATTTGTGGTAGGCCAAGAGACTCCTAAAGACGATCTTTATACCAAAGGCGACTCTATCAAAGGTTTTGATGAAGCCTTTTTAAGTATGAAGGTTGGAGGTCAGGTAAAGCTTATCATCCCCCACTCGCTTGCTTATGGAGAGGAGGGGGCTAGTAGCTTCCACACTTTTTTTGGTTATAGAGTTCCTCCGAATAGGGATATGAGTGCTATCCTTGAATTAGTTGATATTTTAGATGATGATCCCTCCCTCGACGAGTCTCTTGTTAGGGGACCAGCCTACGAGGGATAATCATGACGAAACTTTCGGACTATGTTGTTGATTTCATCCAACAACAAGGCGTAAAAGATATTTTCCTGTTACCTGGAGGGGGATGCATTCACCTTGTAGATTCAATCGGGAAGAGTGATTTAAATTACGTATGTAATCTACATGAGCAAGCTTGTAGTGTTGCGGCTGATGCTTACGGACAATATACTAATAATTTAGGCGTCTGTTTGGTTACAACTGGCCCAGGAGGCACTAATGCCCTTACTGGTGTAGCTGCTGGGTGGTTAGATTCTACTCCTATGTTGATCATTTCAGGGCAGGTGCAAAAGAAGGATATGATTAACGGGAGAGGCACCAGACAGATTGGTTTTCAGGAGTTAGATATGCCAGCACTAGTCGCTCCTATCACGAAGTACGCTGTGTCTGTAACAGACCCAGAGGAGATCAAATACCACTTGGAAAAGGCTATTTTTCTCGCTCAGGATGGTAGATCTGGACCCGTATGGATTGATATCCCCTTGGATGTTCAAGCAGCGTCCATCGACGTAAACAAGCTAAAAAGCTTTAAACCTGATGCTCCTGCATGGACTAAAGTTCCTAAGACTACGTTAAAAGAATCTGTTTCCCAGTTTATTAATGATTTGAATAAAGCAAAGCGTCCCATTATTCTAGCAGGGAACGGAGTGAGGCTATCTAAGTCTATAGATAAGTTTAAGGAGATGTGCGACTATCTTCATATCCCAGTCCTTCTTACTTGGAAAGCTATAGATTTTTTAGAAGAGGATCACCCTCTTTTTGTAGGCAGACCTGGAGGAGTAGGACAAAGGGGGGCAAACTTCTCTCAACAAAATTCAGATCTGTTCTTAAGTTTAGGGGCTCGTTTGGATCATGGTCAGACTGCGTATCAGCACAAGTATTTTGCGAGGGGAGCTATAAAAGCTATCGTTGATATTGATGAGAATGAAATTAAAAAGTTAGACATGGATATAAAATATCCTCTCGCTTTTGATTGTGGGGAGTTCATAGATGAACTGCTTCGACAAAAAAATAAGATCAATATAAATTCTTTGAATTGGTTATCCCAATGTAAACAATGGCAAGCTAAGTATCCTGTAGTTACTGAGGAACACTTTGATAGCGACGAGTATATTGATAACTATGCATTTATAGAGATGTTAGCATATCTTCTTCCTGAAGATGCTTTAATTATTCCTGGTAGTTCTGGTGGGTGCAGTGAGGTGACTATGCAAGCCTTCAAAATTAAGAAGGGTCAGAGAATGTTTAACAGCGAGGGCCTCGGCCCTATGGGATTTGGAATACCTGCTGCCATAGGAGGCTGTATAGCCGCAGGGAAGAAACCTACTGTTTGTATTGATGGTGACGGTGGATTTATTATGAACATTCAAGAACTAGAAGTCGTGAAGCGTTTAAATCTTCCTATTAAATTCTTCGTATTGAACAATAATGGATACGTCTCTATCCGCAATACACAAGAGTCTCACTTCAATAAACATTTTGTAGCGAGTGGGAAGAGTAGTGGGCTAACTCTTCCAAGTCTAGAAAAGAATGCTTATGCTTATGATATTCCCTTTACCCGATTTGAACAGGTAGATGATTTATGGGATATTGGAGATGTATTAGGACAAGAGGGTCCGATGATCTGTGAGGTGATGCTCCCAGAAACACACGTTACGGCACCTAAAGCGAGTGTATACAAGACGGATGACGGACAGTTTATGGCTAGACCTATGGAGGATTTAGCGCCGTTCCTTGACCGAGACGAGTTCAAGGAAAACATGATTATTGATCCAGTAAATGATTAAGATTTTAATAACAGGAGGTAATGGCTTCTTTGGCAGGAGTCTGTATGAGGCATTAAGCAACTCCTATTTTCATCCCCTAAAGCCTACTGTAGTTTCCATCACCAGAGAAGATCTGGATCTGCTTGATGCATCCAAAGTATATAACTACATTAAGGGAAATAAGTTTGACATTGTAATTCATACGGCAAATCACGATGCAGTCCCGACGTTTACAGATAAAAAGCGTGACGATGTTTTAGATAGGAATCTGCGTATGTTTTTTAACATAGCATCCTGTTCTGCTTACTTTGGAAAGATGCTATATTTTGGATCAGGCGCAGAGGCAGGAAGAGACAAGTGGTTTTTGGGCATGGGAGAAGATTATATTGAAAGCTGCATACCCAGCGATCCTTATGGATACTCTAAGCATATCATGAATAAATATGCTAATCTGAGTGATAATATTTATAACTTGCGTGTCTTCGGTGTGTTTGGTAAGTTCGATGATTGGAGATATAGAGTGATTCCTAACGCTTGTGCTAAAGCAGCATTAGATATGCCAATAACAATAAAGAATAATGCATTGTTTGATTATTTATATATGGATGATCTTGTTAAAATTGTTGATTGGTTTATCACTAATACCCCTGAGCACCACTCATACAATATTTGTACAGGGGGTATACGGACATATGAAAGTCTTGCTGGAGAAGTAGTAAAAGCCTTTAAGAAAAAACTTCCCATTCATTTAGAGGACGAGAATGTGGTTGTGAAGTATGGGGGAGATAACTCTCGCTTCATCAGAGAGTGCGGTGGTTTTGATTTCACCCCTATAGATAAAGCTATTTCTGAGTTATGTGCTTGGTATGAGAAAAACAAGTCTATAATTGTAAAAGAGGATTTCTTATATTGAATTGTCGAGTATGTAATGGAAGGCTGAGGACACTCCTAGAGTATGAAAATATGCCAAAAGCTGCTCAGAACTTTCCTGAGTATGAGGATCTTTTAGTTGAGGAAGGGACTAATTTAGAGGTTTGCGAGTGTGAGGTTTGTTCGCTTGTACAACTAAGTAACGAACCCGTCCCCTACCATAAAGAGGTTATTCGAGCATCAGCATTTTCTGAGGAGATGAAGCAGTTTCGAGTAAAACAATTTGCTGATTTCGTTCAGAAGTATTCCCTTCAAGGGAAGAAGGTTATTGAAGTAGGGTGCGGGAAGGGCGAGTTCTTGCAGTTAATGAAGGACGCAGGAACTGATGCTTATGGAATTGAGTATTCTGCTGAGTCGGTAGATGTTTGCAGAGAACAGGGCTTACGAGTTGATAAAGATTATGTCTTGTATGCCCATCATATGTTGAAGGACCAGCCTTTTGATTGCTTTTTTATTCTTAACTTTTTTGAGCATTTGCCTGATCTCAATAGCACACTTCAAGCCTTACATGATAATTTAACTAAGGATGGAATTGGCATTATTGAAGTTCCTAATTTTGATATGATCTTGAGGGAAAATCTATTTTCTGAGTTTATTAATGACCATCTTTACTATTTTACCGAAGACACTTTGCGTTCAGTTCTAAGTAGAAACGGGTTTGAAATAATAGAATCAACCCAAGTGTGGCATGATTACATTATCTCCATGGTGGTAAAAAAGAAGCCAAGTTTAGATCTCTCTCCATTTAAGGTGCATCAAGAGAAGATAACTAAAGAACTTCAGGACTACCTCTCTCAGCATGAAAAGGGCACGGTGGCTGTTTACGGTGCTGGGCATCAAGCTCTTGCTATACTTGCTCTCGCACAGTTAAGTGGTAATATAAAATATGTATTAGATGATGCACCTTTTAAGCAAAATAAGTACACTCCCGCCACGCATATTCCCATTGTTTCCGCAAAAGTGTTAAAAACTGATCCTCCGAGTGCTATAATAGTTATGGCTGCAAGTTATTCCAATGAAGTGGTTCAAAAACTACAAAAAGCTAACCTAAATATTGATTTAGCAATATTAACCGATTATGGGCTAAAAATTATAGAGTAGGTGGGTATATATAATATATGAGTAAGAAGAAGAAAGACTTTGTTTCTAATGTTACGGGTGAGGAGTGGTTTAAGCATAATTCTATAGTATGGAGTAAGGTCATTAATCAGATTGGAGTCGTAAAGGAGGATGAGGTGCATCAAGGCAAGAAGGAGAAGGCTGTGACCCTTAAAAAAGGTAGTAGAGTTATCATAGATGATATTCGGGGCCGCATTAAACCTCAGTATCGAGTTATAGATGAGAATGGTAAGATTTGGTTTGTTTCTGCATTGAACCTAGATATATTAGAAGATAAAATGCGACAAGCAGATGTGTCCAAGCATAAATATAAAGGGGGGGTTCGTCATGATGGAAGTGAAGCTACTCCTTATCGCTACACCGTTAGCAAAACAACAAAAGAAGAATTAGAAGGTAAATAATGGCAAATTCAAATAGTACTATGTTTCAAACACCCTTAGAGGGTAACGATAAGGATCATGTTTTACCATGGTCTGAAAAAGAACTTCAGGATCTGTTGGTCGAGAAATCCTCCGATGAGTTAAAAGATATCGCTGAAGGTAAGGTGATGCAACACACTACGGTTAAGGAAGAAGCCCTTCGCCAAAACTGGTTGAAAGGATACAAACCTAAAGTATACGACAAGATGATCAAGTACCCCGAGAAAATTGCAAATGGGGAAAGCATTGCTATCATTCAATTTCAGTATGATTATCTCTGTAACTTTGATTGTGAGCATTGCTGTATCGACAAGTTCTACGTTCCTAAAAGCTGGGAAGAGGAGAGTGGGCGTCGTAAGTTTGAATTAGAAGATGTACGACGACTTGCAGATGAAGCTGATGCCATGGGGTTAGCCAATTTCGTTATTACAGGAGGAGAGCCTCTCCTTTTAAAAGAATTCGATGAACTAGTTGAAGCCATCGGTCCTGATAGATTCTATCTGGTTACAGACTCAAACGGTTGGAACCTAGACCTAAAGAGAGCGAAGCATCTCAAAGCGATTGGTGTAGATAAAGTGCAGCTTAGTTTAGATGGAGCCGATGCAGAAAGCCATGACACCTTCCGTAGAGCCCCTGGCTCATGGGCGAGAGTTATGACAGCTATCGACGCTTGCAAAGAGGCAGACCTACATGTTATCCTTTCTACTGTTATCTGGAAGGATCGCATCTATACAGAGGAGTGGAGATCATTCCTAGATTACGCAAAGTCCAAGGATGTGGGAACCTATGTGGTTTACGCAAAGCCTGTTGGCGCATACGAAGGCGTTACAGAGCAAATGATGACTGAGAAGGAAGGAAAGATCCTCCAGCAGTTCGAGGAGGAGTACGACATCTTTACTCACATGACCCCTTCTTACGGTAGAGATATTGGTTGCATTGCGGTCAAGCGCATGGTTCCCGTTACTAGGTATGGAGATATCCTTCCATGCCCATACCAACATGTTTCTCTAGGTAACTTCTTTGAGGAGCCTTTGGCTGATATTATTGGACGAGGCTTAAACATTAAGTGGTTTGATCCTAGAAAGAATATGCCTTGCATTTGTGGTGTAGATAAAGGGTTTATTGAGAATGTTATTTCTGAGTCCTATGGAGATTCAGAAGTCCCTGTTAGGTACGATAAGGTGTTCACTTCTGATGATTTCATGAATCAAGAGAACATGGGTGATGTTGAGAAAGAAAGTGGAACGGGAGAGGAAGTAGAGACTTGGGTTAGCGCACCTCTCATTACCTTAAAAGGAGAGAAACTTAAAAAGTTTGATGCCGTTGAAGACTCCATTAGAGGGGCTTAATGATAACCTTTACAGAATCAGCAGTTTCTTACTTAGAGAAAGTGATGGATAACTTAGATATCCTTAGGGTTAGAGTTAAGGGGGGAGGGTGCTCTGGGTTTTCCTATGATATGGAGATTCAAACCGAAGATCAAACTCGCTCTGATGATATTATTACTGATACTCACGGATTTAAGGTTGCTATAGATAGAAAAAGTGATTTCATGTTAGCCGAAACACTTGTAGATTATCAAAGCACTATGAGTCAGTCAGGGTTTAAATTTTCTAATGCTAAAGCCACAAAAACCTGCGGTTGTGGGACCTCTTTTTCCTGCGATTGAACTATAATAGCGTATGGTTGAAAAACAACGCATTTTAGACTTAGTAGCAGAGTATATACAAAACAAAAGATCCAATAACTCCTGGAAAAGAGGGGAGGATTGGGTAGAGTACTCAGGCCCACATTTTAATGAAGATGAGTTAGTGGCATCCATTGATAGTCTCCTTGACGAATGGTTTATTTTAGGCAAGAAAGGGAGAGAGTTTGAGCTTGAGTTCTCCCAGCATTTGGGTATGAAGCACGGTTCCTTAACTAATTCAGGAAGCTCCGCAAATCTTCTAATGGTAGCCGCAGCAGCATCCCGAAATCTTTATGATATTCCGAAGGGGGCAAAGTTTATTACTCCGGTTGTTTGTTTCCCTACTACAATCAACCCTATCATTCAGCAAGGATTCGAGCCCGTTTTTGTTGATGTTGAGTTACCCAGCGTTAATTTAGATTTGGATAAGGTAGAGGCTAAATTAGAGGAAGATCCTGAAATTAGAGGAATCATTTTTGCTCATGTCCTCGGCAATCCTCCCGATATGGATCGCCTGATGAGTCTTGTAGATAAATATGATCTTATTTTCCTTGAAGACACTTGTGATGGGTTAGGCTCGTTTTATGATGGAAAGAAGCTGGGGTCGTTTGGTCATATGTCTACTTGTTCCTTTTTTCCTGCTCACCACATGACGTTGGGAGAGGGCGGCTTCGTTGCTACTAATAGTAATAAAGCTAGGACTGTTTTAGCAAGCTTTAGAGATTGGGGGAGAGGGTGTTACTGTAACAGTATGAAACCAGGGTCTGTAACAGGAGGCTCGGCTTGTGGTGATAGGTTTAAAAACTGGCTTCCTGGAATGCCAGAAGCAATTTACGACCATCGCTATGTGTTTAATGAGATTGGATACAATCTTAAGCCTTTAGAACTTCAAGCAGCTATGGGACTTGAGCAACTTAAAAAGCTTCCCGAGATGGACGCAGCGAGAAGAAAGAATCACGCTAGATTAAATGATATTTTTAGAAAGTATGAGGATTTCTTCTACCTTCCAGAAGCTACACCTAAGTCTGACCCTTGCTGGTTTGCATACTTGTTAACTTTAAAAACTGATAGATTCTCGCGTGATGATTTTATACAGCACCTAGAGTCTGCAAAGATTCAGACTCGCTCTTACTTTAGTGGAAATATCCTTGCTCACCCAGGGTATAACCATTTAGCAAAAGAAGGCGAAATTGAATCCTTCCCTGTTGCAAATAAGGTCACGTTGGACTCCTTCTTCTTGGGAACTTTTATTGGCCTTACCGATGAAAAGCTGGATTATATTGAGGAAGTGGTAGACAATTTCTTTGCCTCCCTGCCTCGATTATCATCATGAAAATTATATACGTCACTGGTTGTTTAGGTTTTATAGGGTCTTACTTTACCAGAAAAGCTCTGGATCGGGGATGGTATGTTTATGGTGTCGATAAGATGACCTACGCTGCCAGCCAAGGCATTTTGAGCGAGTTTCTTAACTATGATAACTTTACCTTTCTAAAAGAGGATATTAAAGATTTAAAGCATCTTTATGATTGTGATTATGTTGTGAACTTTGCTGCTGAGTCCCATGTCGATAACAGCATTGTTAATAGCGATGAGTTCATGGACAGTAATATTCTAGGGGTTAGAAATCTTCTTGATCTTGTTCGCTTTAAAAACAAAAATGCAGGAAGCAGACCAATCTTCTTTCAAATTAGTACTGATGAAGTGTATGGAGATTTAGATACAGGATACCATAAAGAGTCTGATCTCTTAAAGCCCAGTAACCCCTACTCTGCGTCTAAAGCAGCAGCGGATATGCTAATCACAGCATGGTCCAGAACCTATGATTTAGACTATGTAATGCTTCGTCCAACAAATAATTACGGAATTGGACAGTATCCTGAAAAGCTAATCCCTATTGCAGTTAAGAGTCTTAAGAGGGGTAGGAAGATTAGTCTCCACAATCAAGGAACCCCCATTCGTAATTGGCTTCATGCTGATGATACAGCAGAAGCTGCTATTCTTTTAATTGAGAAGGAAGCTAAGAATGAGATCTTCAATGTTGCAGGAGGCTATGAACAAACCAACGCCGACACAGTACGAAAAATCTTATATTACTACTATGGAGAAGATACCCCCTTGTCAGAATTCGTTAATTCTGCTGATGAGAGAGACGGTCAGGATATGAGATATGCTCTTGATGATTCCAAGCTTAGATCTTTGGGGTGGAAGCCGAATAAAAAGTTTGATGAGGAGATTAGTGGGATCGTAGACTATTACAAGGATAATTTCATATGGTAGAAAAAGTATTAGTTACAGGAGGCAGTGGGTTCGTAGGTAAACGCTTACGAGCTATTAGACCAGATTGGATCTACCCCACTAGCAGAGAGCTTGATTTAACTCGCTGGGAAAGGACATTTAATTATCTCGTTGATGAACAGCCTGATGCGGTCGTTCACTTGGCTGCAAAGGTTGGGGGTATTAAAGATAATGTGGAACACCCTGCTGATTTCTATGAACAGAATATCAGAATAAATACTAATATAGTTCAGGCTTGTCGTGAAACTGGCGTTAAACGCTTGTTAGCTTCGTTGAGTACTTGTGCTTTTCCAGATGTATTTAAGGGGTATCCTTTTACTGAAAAAAGTATATTCAATGGACCTCCTGCTAAGACGAATCGGGCTTATGGTTTCACAAAGAGAGCATTATATGTTCATATCTTAGCGTGTAGGGATCAGGATGGATTAGATTACAGTTGTTTCTCCCCATCAAACTTGTACGGTCCTGAGGATCATTTTGATTTAAACAAGTCTCATTTCCTTCCTGCTGCTATTCGTAAGTTGCATGAGGCAGAACAGGGAGATGAAGTAGAGTTTTGGGGAACAGGAGACCCACTACGTCAACAACTTTATGTTGATGATCTGTGCAGGGCTATCCCTGAGTTACTGGAGAAGCATCATAGCGACGATGCTGTTATAATTGCACCTGATTCTCAACATAGGATCTGGCAGATGGTAGACTTATGTAGAGATATGATGAATAAGGATGTTAGTGTGCGCTATAATGGTAAGCTAGATGGGCAATATAGGAAGGATGGCTCCAATGCAAAGTTTAAGGAACTGTGTCCTCAGTTCGAATTCACCTCGATTGAAGAAGGATTACAAAGAACATATGAATGGTACAAAGAGAGCGTTAATAACAGGAATTAGTGGACAGGATGGCTCCTACTTAGCAGAGCTATTGTTAGAAAAAGGTTATGAAGTATGGGGGTTGCTACGAAGGCATTCAGTTCCTGAAAACCAAACGAGTCGCCTAGAAGCTATTGGGTTGTTTAAAAACCCTAATCTCCATTTAGTGTATGGAGATATGACTGACATGCCTTCCCTTCTGTTAGCTTTAAATGAATCTACTCCAGACGAGATTTATAACCTAGCTGCTCAATCTCATGTGAGGATTAGTTTTGATCAACCTGTGTTTACTACAAATGCAGATGCAGTAGGTGTGTTAAACTTATTAGAAGCTATTCGCACAGTCTGTCCTAAGGCTCGTATGTATCAAGCGGGTTCTTCTGAAATGTTTGGAAATGAGTCCGATGATGATGGCTTCAGACGAGAGACTACTTTAATGAGACCCGTGAGCCCTTATGGTTGCTCTAAGTTATATGCTTATAATCTTTGCAGGGTTTATCGTTCTAGTTACGATATGTTTATTGCTAACGGTATTCTGTTTAATCATGAGTCTCCTCGCAGAGGCTTAAATTTCGTTACAAATAAGATTGTTGCTGGTGCTGTTGATATTTATAATGGAAAGGCACAAACTTTAGCATTAGGGAACTTAGACGCTACCAGAGATTGGGGTCATGCTAAGGACTATGTTTGTGCTATGTGGATGATGCTACAGCAGGATGAGCCTGACGATTTTGTGTGTGCTATGGGAGAATCTCATTCGGTAAGAGATTTATGCGAGGAAGTGTTTTCTGAATTAGATATGGATTATAGAGATTATGTTACTCAAGACCCTAGATATTATCGTCCTACTGAGTTGCATGATTTAAAAGGAGATTGCTCCAAACTTAAGGATGCTCTAGGGTGGAAGCCTGAGTACACCTTTAGAAGTATAGTAGAGGAAATGGTTGCTGCTCGTCTATAATAAAGCAAAGGAGACTAATATGCCTGAATATACTTGGCACTGTAAAAAATGTGATATGGTTTTTGATATATTCCAATCTATGACTGAGAGAGATGAGGATCCCCCTACTCATTGTCCCACTTGTGACCCTACAGAGTTAGAGGAGGGTACTTTACATCAAGTTCATTTTAAAGGAAGCCTTCCTAAGTTTAGAATTACAGGAGAGGGCGCTTACTACCCCAACAAACTACAATGATTGATCTTGATGACCCTCCCCCGCCTATGCGGTTAGCCATTAAAGAGTCACATAAGTCAAATCATAGGTTTAAGTTAGGGGCGTGTATAGCCCGTGGGAAAAGAGTGTTAACAAAGGCTCATAACTCCAGAAAGACACACCCCAAATTTGGGTCAGGAGATTATCAAACTCTTCATGCTGAGAGCTACGCGATTTACAAGGCAGTACGACAAGGCATAAATCTAAAAGGCACAACACTTTATGTTTATCGGCACAATAACAATCTCGCTAAACCGTGCCCTTGTTGCATGGGACTGATCCACAAATACGGAATAAAAAAGGTAATTTATAGTGGTTAGAGATAAGTCAAATCTATAATAATATATGAACAACGATGTAATTAAACGACTAAAGAATGCAGGGCTCCTCTCGGATCAGGATCACGATCTAGGCTTCGTGTCTACAGGAAGCTATGCTTTGAACAAGGTGATCTCTGGTGACTATATGAAGGGTATTCCGATTGGGCAAATAAGTCAATTCCATGGAGAGTCCTCTACTGCAAAAACAGTCTTTGCAACACACATTTTAAAAGAGGCTCAAAGCAAAGGTTATTATTCTATGCTTCTTGATAGTGAGAATGCGTACAACCCTACTTTTGCGAGAACTTTGGGTTTGGATCCTGAGCGACTGATCTACTCCACTCCTGAGACTTTGGAAGATAGCTTCCAAGTGATGGAAGAAACTATTTTGGCTATTCGGGAAGAGGATGAAGATACTCCGATTGTTATTGCATATGATAGTATTGCAGTCTCACCTTCCAAGGTAGAATACGAAGCAGAGTCATACGACGGTAATAATATGCAGGGTGCGATAAGAGCAAAAGCTACTGGAGCTTGTTTGAGAAAGATCAATCCCCTCATGCGTAAGCATAAGGTTGCTCTTATCGTTATCAATCAGATTAGGAATAAAATAGGTGTGCTGTATGGTAGTCCTGATACGATGGCAGCAGGCGGGAAGTCGTTGGATTACTATTTGGGTGTAAACTTAAAATGCATCTCTAATAAAACTGCTGACCTTATAAGAGATGAGCATAAGCAAGTTATAGGTATTACAGGGACGGTGAGGAATACTAAGAATAAGGTTTCCATTCCGTTTAGGGAGTGTGAGTTTGAGCTTATCTATGATGAAGGGCTTAATGCTTGTGCTGGGCTATTAAAACAACTCGTTTTGGACAATATTATCGACCAGAATGGGGCATGGTATAGTTGGAACAATGTAAAGTTCCAGCGGAAGGAGTTTGATGAGAGCTTCAGGACGGGAGAAAAGTTTGTTGGTTTGAGAACTCAAGTAGGGCTATCTCCGCAACTCCCTGCCACTAAAGAACTTAAAGCAAATTGAAAATTAATTGCATTTTAAGTTTGCAATACATAGATAATAGGGTATAATATGACGATGAAAGATAACGACGATGGCTTCTTCGGTGTTCTGAGCAACATCATAGACGAAGCGTTCTCAAAAGTGTTTACAGAAAAAAAGGAATCCTCTTCCTCAACACCTCCTCAATACTCTACTATTAAAGAGTACACTAAGGAGACAGGAAAGAGGTTTCGAATGAGTAAGGACCAGAAAGAGCGTGAACTAACCAGAGAAGAAGCATTCGCAGAACTACATTTAAACGAGGAAAAATAATAATGATTCTTACCAAAGAAAACCATCCCGCAGTATTCGCAGAGCAAGCCGCATCCACGGTCTCCGATAAGTACACCTTTATTCCTACTACTAGGATTCTTGGTGTTCTAGAGGACCAAGGATGGATTCCTACGAGTGCTTCACAAGTTAACTCTCATAAAGAGGGTAACAAGCAATTCGCCAAGCACCTTATTCGCTTGAGGCGAGACGAAGCCATCGCACCTGAAGTTAATAAGACGATTCCTGAGATCGTTCTTTTCAACTCTCACAATGGCAAATCTAACTACGACCTTCGCATGGGTCTTTACCGTTTCGTCTGTTCTAATGGAATGGTCGTTAGCGAGAAGGAGTTCGGATCAATTAAGATCCGTCACATGGGTTACACAGACGAGCAGGTTGTTAAAGCCTCTCAAGAGTTCATTGATAACAGCACTCGCATCATGAATGTTGTTGAGGAATGGCAAGGGGTTAATCTGAATAAAGACCAGATGCGAGCCTTTGGGCGTGAGGCTTCTAAGCTTCGCTTTGAGAATCCTGATGATCTTACCATTAATACGGTTCTTCAAGCTCGTAGAGGAGAGGATATGTCCTCTGATCTTTGGACTGTGTTCAACAGGACCCAAGAGAACCTCCTTCGGGGTGGATTCCTAGTCTCAGGTGGTCGCCGTAGAAGCCGTGAGATTACCAATATTGATAAGAATATTGATATCAATACTAGCTTGTGGGATCTCGCAAGCAGCTATTCTAATAATTAGTTAATTTCATCCCCATTAGGTATACTAGATACTTAGTGGGGATGATTATATAGGTATGGATAATGAACATTTCAGAAAACCTGTAGGTAAAGATCTTAACGGTTTTTATATCACTGCTACCCAATTAAAATTCTTCTTGAATAGACCCTCAGGTGAGGAGCAGTTTATGACTGGGAAAGATGAATTTACCGAATACTTCTTTAAGTGCGCGGTGTATAATGTGGTTTTAGATATGTTGGATAAAGATCCCAATTGCGCTTATCTTTATTGGGATGATAATGAGGAAACTGTAGGAATAAAGTTTCCCCTCTACGGTTCAGTTATGTCGGAGTTTAAAAAAAGAAAAATGGAGAACATTTTTCTTAGGGAGGAAGGTCATTAGTTACTTTAAAATGCTAGGTTATTATCTGTGCGAAGCAGGTAGTTCTATGCTTAATTTAGGTCTTGCTTTTTTTGGCTATTATCCTTGTTATGAGTTGGGGGTTCAATACTTGGTCAGGTTTGCAGGAAGGAGGATCGTCTCAGAGCAGGCTGAACATTCCTCTAAGCGAGAGAGAAAGACACAGGAAGCTGAGAGATTGGAGGAAAAAGCCAAGATTTTAGATCAGTAAGTGAATGAATCAATATTCAGCTATAATATGAAGGTCACAAGTTTGATCTCACATAATATTAATAAAGAAGGATTAAATGCCAAGAGAATACATTTTAAAAAAACCAGTTCTAGATCAAAATAGGCTACAGAAGTATGCTAAGAAGATTTTAGATGAGTCCTCTGAGGATAGACAATTAGCTCTAGAGGCTTATCGTTATTTTAAAGAGATGGTAGATTCTAACCCCCAAGATTCTGTTGCAAAACAGCAGATGACTGACTGCTTAAAATTAGCGCAGTCATCTAAAGGAAGTGCAATTAAAGTAATGGATCTCCTTATAAAGTTTGAATCAACAACCTCCAAAAAGGAGTCTGGATCCTCCGCTAGTGTGTTCACTCGGTTAGAAGAATTAGCAAATGAGTAGTAAGAATTTTAAGTTATTTTGTAAGGAGCTTGATGAAATTCTATCAGTAAAGAGTTACTCACAGGAAGAAGAAAGAAAGCTCTACGAAACTTTGAGGGATTATTTAGTGAATGTACCTTCCTCTTTTGAGGTGAGAACCTACAAGAAGAAAGTAGTAGATCATCTCTTAGTAGATGCCAGTTCCTACTATACCTATGTGGAAAGTGAGGTCGATGAAACCTTAGTAATTGATATAATTGGTTTTTTATATTCTACCATCATAGAGGCTTACCCTCACATGGAGTTTGAATTTATATGTAATGATATAAATAACACAATTGCTTTTGATCAGATGCGATCTATCTTTAAGCACCATATAGAAACTTTGGTTGGCGAGAAGCCCGCCAGTAACAATACCAAGACTATTAAATCTTTGTCTGATCTAATGAAACTCTCCCATAACTTACAGAGTGAAGTAATTGGTCAGTCTGAGGCTTGCGAGAAAACCGTAGATGCAATTAAATTAATTGTTGCTAATATAGATCAATCCAGTTCCTTGTTTTATATCGGCCCTACAGGAGTAGGAAAAACAAAATTAGCTAAAGTGTTAGGAGAAAGCTACTCTGGGAACTTTTTTAAAGTTAACTGTGGTGAGTATGCCTCTCAGCATGATTATGCAAAACTGATTGGCGCTCCCCCAGGATACGTTGGTCACAGTGATAGTAGCTTATTGGGAGAAAAAGCAGAAAAATCAAATGCTTGGATTATCCTCTTTGATGAGATTGAAAAAGCTGATCCAAAATTTTACGATTTCCTCTTGTCCCTTCTTGATGACGGGACCTGTACTGATAATATGGGGAATGTGTTGGATTTTTCTAAATCTATATTTATATTCACAACAAATGAAGGGGTACAGGATAATAGATTAGGAGATCGCCGTGTAGGTTTTGGGAAAGAGGATATAAAATACGAGGATAATCGTAATATGATTATGCAATCCATTAAGCGTAAATTCTCTCCTGAGTTTTTGAATCGCGTGGATCATTTTGTATTTTTTAATCGTTTACTAGAAGACGATTTACGGAAGGTAGCAAAACTCGAAATGTCTCACCTTCCTGTCCGCAAAACAAAGCAGTTGCTTGACTATATAATAAGTAAAGCGAATCATTCTGAATACGGTGCGAGAAATATAGCGAAGTTTATCAAAAATAATATCTCTACTCTTGTAGCAGATGTTATATTAAAGAAAAAACTACCTTTAGGTACCGCTAAGTATTATACTTTTTCAGTTAAGAATGATTCGATTTATATTTCTAACATTGAGGAGGAAAACGATGGGTGGAAGAACCAGAAAACTTCGCAACAAGGCTAGAAGGGCACAGATTACTACTGCTGCTCCACAGCCCACTGTTGAGAAAACAAAAAACGTAAAAAAAACAAAGAAAAAGGCATAGTGGGTCTATAATATATACCTGATGGGCTTAGGTCCATCAATGTTCTTTTTATTTTGAGAGAGAGGGATTAAAGTGTTTAATCCCTCTCTCTCGTTCCTTTAGGGCCAATAGCTCAGTCGGTTAGAGCGCAGTCCTTATAAGGCTGGGGTCGCTGGTTCAAGTCCAGCTTGGCCTACCAAATTAAAGACACACTAGGTTAAATTATGAATGAAACAATGTTAAAATATGCAAAGTTGATGATAGAGAATGGAGAGGAGCATCTCCGTAGAATGGAAGATTGGATTACCACTACTGAGAAGCAGTTAGAGGACGC